>Ga0307952_1000343_pt1 | contig 28519 bp, 25 predicted proteins | sample OrgLakmetagen376_FD_201821 | JGI IMG/M metagenome (GOLD analysis project Ga0307952, IMG submission 201821) | Saline water microbial communities from Organic Lake, Antarctica - #376 | ecosystem: Environmental > Aquatic > Non-marine Saline and Alkaline > Saline | place: Antarctica: Organic Lake...
GAACCTGCGACCCCTTCGTCCCGAATAAAATAGTTTAGTGTTTCATTTCGGTTCATTTAGGTCTATTTCGTTTCCGTTTTAGTCTATTAACTATATGTTTTTAATAGGTTTTTATAGAATGTTTGGATGTTGATTGAGCTCAGGTTGTTGCAAGGCGTTTTACAGGTACCCAACACGTACCCACGCCAGAACCTGTCCCTAACCAGTACCCACGATTCTTTAAAATTAGCTATAACGGAGTTGAAAAATGGCAGTAAAAAATAAGGAGCTCCTTCCAAGGAGTGCCGATTCAGCAGACAAATTTATCCGGAAAGTAACCCCTGGCCAGAAAGATCTTTACATTCAGGACTCAACTGTTAAGGGCTTGGTGTTACGCGTTACGCCCGCTGGGAAAAAAGCCTGGCATCTGAGATACAGCGTTCAGGTTGGTTCTGGTCAGTGGGTTGGGCGAAAGTATGCCCTTGGTGCGTTTGATGACGGACTGAGAACGCGTTTTGTTCGGGAATTGGCTGAGACTTGGCGAGTCCGTATTCGACAGGGAGAAGATCCTCTGGAAGAAAAAAAGCATCTGGCGGAAAAACGAAAAGCCAAACAACTGCAGGAAGTTGCTGAGCGGCAGGCGTTGAGGACAGTGAAGGATGCAGCTGTTGGCTATGCGATCAAGCTTGCCAATCCGGTCAGCGGCCATAAAGACGGCGGCGTCCACGCTATGAAGATTCTGAAAAATCACTTGCTTGATCGTTTTGGTGATATGCCGATCAAGGAATTCACGCGCCATCACTTTTTTGCCGCTGTTGACCCTATTCTCGCAGCTGGACATAACTCAATGGCGAACACGGTTCTGGCTTACACAAAATCCTTGTTTGTATACGCAGTCAAAAGAGAGTTTATTGAGTATTCGGTTTTAGATTGCATCGAAAAAGTGGATGTGGGCGGGAAAGATCGAATCAGGAGTCGGGTCCTTTGTGCCACACGAACAAAAGATGATGAGCTGGCGGAACTTTACCGCATTTTGCCAAACTCTGGCTTGTCACTGAACCTACAAATTGCTGTCCATATCTTGCTGGGAACAGGCTGTCGGGGCGGCGAACTTTTTAAAGCTAAGTGGGACTATCTGAATTTTGATACTGATACCTGGATTATCCCAGGCGAAAACTCAAAAAACGCAGACCCAGCTCTTATTCATTTGTCAGAATATTCCCGGAAATGGTTTGCAGAGCTTCATAAAATTACAGGCCATACAGGCCTGATGATGCCGGGGAAATCAAAAGTGCGTCCGTACATGCTACCCAAGGTTTTGAGCAAATCCGTGTGTGAGCGACAGCGTGACCCGGATGCACCACAGAAAAAGGGCCGGACAAAAGATCATTCGACGTTGATACTGCCTGATGGCCATTGGACGGTTCACGACCTGAGGCGGACGGCTGCAACTAAAATGCAAATGCTTGACGTTACAGCGGATATTATTGATGCCTGTCAGAATCACCGGCCACTGGGTAATATTCGGCGCCGGTATCAACATGGCGAGAGCATAGATCTAATGCGTATTGCATGGGATAAGCTCGGACGCTCATTGGCGTCTCTTGACGGAGGTTGACTGAAGGTAGGCGGATAGCATCACCATGATGCGATGTCTCAGGGAACGATGCCCCTCTGGATTTGCTGGATAAACTGCCTCAGGCGGGCAATGCCCTGCGGGCTGTCCAGCATCTCCCCCGGGCTCGCATGCCCCAGCGGAATTCTGGTACGGGTCATCCAATCCCGGGCGCTCGCCTCGTCACCCTCGAATAACTGAACAATCTCATCCCAAGTCTTGCGTCTTAAGTCTGCCATGCTCAATTCGCTTTCGTCCCATGCGGACCGATCCCCAACTGGTTCAACAGGATCAACGCAAGCCAGCAATGAACCTCTTGGCTTTTTGCTGCCATCTTTTCTCTTATTTTTGGCCATCATCTGAATCCGTTGTCCTGTTTTCAAGCCCAACTTAAACCTACCACCTACCCCCTCCTTTTGCATCACGACCAACATTTGACGCCGGCATGAGTCGCGCAGCTCGGTGAAGCGAAGTCGTATAGCGCTTTCTTTGCGATTCATCGAAGTGTTTAGAAAAAATGGATAAAGGAGGAGACACTTACCGAGTTACGAAACTACGGCTAAGCATGCCCCAACTGCTTCAGAAATTTTCCGGGCCGAACGCTCGAATACATCCGGCAACGACGTACTATGACTGGCGTCATCTTCTAATAAAGCCTGGTTATCAAAAACCAGCACCTCCACGCCTTCTGACTGCAGGTCAGACAGCGCGTCAAGTGCGACCTCCCGCCGAGTATCTTCAAAGCCAAATGGGAGTGTTGCAGCTACAATCACATTTTTTCCCAGTGAACGGGCAAGCCTGACTACCACCGGAACCGCGCCGGTACCAGTGCCACCGCCGAACCCAGCCACCAGAACAACCGTTTCATAGCTCGCCAGTGCATGCTCTAACTCAACTATTGATTCTTCCGCAGCAAGAAGACCATGCTGGGGCACAAGAGCGGGTTCCCCTTTGCAAACACGTGGGCCAATAAGCAATTTCGATACAAAGTCACTCTTCCTCAAGGCACTGGCGTCGGTATTGATCGCAAGAGCATCACAGCCAAGGAGTCCCTGGACGTATTCAGCGATATAATTACCGGCTCCACCAAATCCTACAACAAGCGTATTTCTCACAAGGTGCGCTCCAAATTATTAGACTTTTAAGTTGATTAACCGGGGCACAGAAGAATTTCAAACAGCCTATTGGAAAATCAAATTAGAGAAGAAACTGCGATGGTTTTATGCCCAATGGTCACTTGAAGAAAAGGCGCAGTTCCGGTGTGCAAATACGTCTAAACGCATCGCTTATCTAAATGTAAACTGGAAAATTTAATAAAATAAATATCGATATTTCTCCGATTACCAACCCGGGGCATCATGAACATTCGGTTGCACCGTAATAGAATTTATACGTAAATTCATACTTCGAGGTTAACCAGCAAGCAACTAAAAATTTACTCTTTAACTTATGATTATAGGCGGAAAAAGAAATATCAAAATATTTGATCATATTTTCAAACTCGAATGCATCTTTTTGTTGAAATATGAAAACCTTATTATATGCATCAGATTGCAATAATTTATTAAAATCGTAAATAAGTCCTCTGGGCTTTGGATCTGATAGTTCTATTTCAACGACAAGAGGGACGCCTAAAAACCGATTATTTTCATCGAATTCGCGTAAGGTTAAGTCATACAGCCATTCCCCACCAGTACTATCACCGCTTGACCTGGCTGCTATACGGCGTCCGGCGGAAGCCAGGCTTTCACCCTCTTGAGAAAATCTTCTCTTAATATCCTTATTTTTTTGACTGCTATACCAGGTATATTTATTCCCTTTTAATTTCGCCTGCTCTTTATTTTCATTTGCAACTATCGCTAAATCTTCTAACCAATCTTTTACAGTGTCGAGCATTTGGCTATCGTCCCCTCACCGCCCAAAATAGTTCCAACCACAAAGGAGCCGTTTTGGTGGACAGCAGTGCCTTTTCTGGCTTTATGCATCGGCTAGTTAGGCCAGATTTCTTGATTCGATTTCGGCAAGAAGCTTATGCCCGTCAGCGATCGATACCATTGTTCGTAGAAAGACAATGCTGCCGCTGAGAACCTTCCTTATCTCGTTGGCTCTGATTGGCGTTTGAAGAATTGAGAAATTTGAAAGAGCTTGATAATGGAACTCATCAGCGTCGCCATTGTAATCCCGAACCTGAGTTTCTCCTGACGCTCGGCCATAAGCGACAACTCCAATTCCATTTTCATAAAGAAAAACAATATCGCCTTTCTTTATCCGATTGATGCTGTACTTCCAGGGGGCGTAAAACGCAGCCGCGATGCCTTCGGTAAGCATTCGCCGAGTATCTTCGACACTATTCCTTTTGTTGGTGTTCAGCAGGTGGAAAGAGCACTGAGTAGTTGATTCCTCGGGCTCATCAAGCTGAAGAGCCTCTCGTGCCGCCGAAATACCGTCATCTATTAAAACGGCCAAAGTTTCTTGCTTAGACAAACCTAGCTGGTCAGCTAGCTCTTCAACGAAAGAGTGAGTTTCCGAAGAGATCCTGACTGTTGAGGCCACCAACTTCGCGCTGCCGGACTTTTTTTCCCCGATAAGTTGTGCAATTTTGCTCATGAACCTGCTCTCCAAGGTGGTCGAGCAGTCAATCTACACCTGAATCTATAGAGATGCAACTATGAATCTAACGGGATGCGCCGCTCGTGTTATTCTGCCAGCGCGAAGTTCAGGCAGTCGCAGCCAACTGATAGCAGTCAAGATACTAAATCGACTGTAGGCAACGTATCGTGATCTTGAGCTAGTCCTTGTCTAGCAGTACCCATTCTTTACGCCACTTTCGTACGGTCTTGCCCGTCTTACTTTTCTCTATCGGATAGAATCTTCTTTGATATCTCTTGCCGTTGTAGGTGACAACTTCCTTGCTCTGAGCATTCGGAAACGCAGCATCGAGTGACTCCTCTGCTAGCTCATGGTCGGTGTATGGAATGATTCCACGTCGTTTTAGGTCTTCTTCAATATCTCGAACCTTTCCAGCGAGGAGCTTGGCTTCCGCATCCAGCGGGTTGGGGCAATCAGCCGAATAGGCGGCGGCCCACCGCTTTTCGATCTCATCAAGCTCTGCGTTTGCCTTCTTCAAATCGTTAATGGTGTACATAGATTTCCGACTACTCCTGGATTCACGTCCTAACGTTTTTAAGCACGGGTGACCCTCGTCATCGTTTAATGGATCTGGAGACCACCTTAGGCAGCAATATCGCCATCCTATGAGGATGGCCAGAAAACAACGCCCCTTTTCTTGTTATTTCAGGCAGTAAGCCTCGTATACCCACTCTCTTGCCGGGAATGAATGCGAAATCCCCTCCAGTCAGCGGGCATTATTAGCGGTTCCTCAAAGGTTTTACCAGAGCCTATTACTAATCACCCCATCAGCAGGTTCCGGGCCCTAACGGTAGAACTTTTTCGATTGCCGTACACCGATTTTCGAGGGCCGTCCCCCTGTCCCGGATGTCTGCCTGATACCGAGAGCGCCCAGCCAACTCTCATCGCGCCTCAGCGCCCTCACCAGCAAACCGAGTGCGCGCATGTGTTCTGCTTTAGTTCTTTCAGCCACTGAATGCGCCGGCAACCAGACGTTCCGGAAATACTGAGCGTGCCCAAGTTTGATCTGGTTATCGTTCTTCACATGGGGAAAATGTTTCTCAATCACAGCGGCGATATTCTGGATCCGGCTGATATAGCGGGTTCGCTCATTCGGTGACAGCTTCCCGAAATCGATTCTTTTCAAGATATGATCAAGCCGCATGGCGGATCCCTCCGATGTAGGAACTGGCAACACGGATACGGTTGTGGCCCAGCTGCCTCGAAACCTCTCCTCGGGCAATCCGGTCCAGGATTTTGTCCCGGATTGCCTGTTTGAGAGGAGAGGGACCCTTCAGAATTTCCTCATAAACATCCTGGGCGAATCCGGCACGCAACTCCTGGAACGTTGGCACACCAGCTTTTTTAAGAATCGATCGACACGGATTAAGTTCACGAAGTAGAAAAGTCTTCACGCTGTCCGCTTCGGACAGGAGGTTTTTCGATCCCTGCGGTCGAACCTCAATTGCGTAGGTCAGCGCTTCAAGTCGCAGCTCACTGATCTTGATCGTGCGATTTTTGCTTCTCCTCCCTCCTTTACATCCCTCCAGAACTGCAGCCTGGCCTGTTTTCTCAATTTCCCGCATCATCCGGTCCAGATCCTGCAAAATTGCTTCTCTCACTCGCAGGCCCCAGGCTCGCGCGACCATGATTACGGCAGCTCCGCGTTCAAACCCAGCTGCGATCGCCTCATCAGCAGCAAATTTTGCATCAACAACATCAGCCTGAATTTCCCTGGTACGCACTTGTTTCCGGCATATGCCAAGCACGTCCTTCGCGGACACTTTAAGAGCGTTATCACCCCGAAATGCCTTCATAACGATGTTCGCTGTGCTGATTACGTTATGGGCGTACGCAACACTGATCTGACCATCAACCGCACCATCGGGCCATTGGTGGTCACCATCGATCCGGCTTTTGATGTACTCCCCGAACTGCAGAACAAAAGGCCGGTCGATGTCGCGGGCATCGCGTACCTGATGTTGCTGACAATACTGAACAAATACGACAGCTCGCCTTTTGTGGGTTGTCCTCGTATTGAAATGTGAACTACGGCTGTAATAACCGTCTAACGCGCCGTGTACTGCGGCTGCCAGCTTTTTGCCGCGCCCATAATTGCGCTGGCTGTCTGATTGTTTCTGTCGGGACGACCGCCGCCCCTTCAACACCTGTTTGTTACTCATGATTTTTTCCTCATTTACCAATGATGTACAGCTGTGCGCGGCCAACCGTGTGACATAGGGGCCAGGAGCCGGTCCCCGCGCTGATACTCCGCCCCGTTAGTCACATTAAGTGTGGGCTTGCCAGGCCTAGGCCTGACGGTGGGAGCATCCATCGTGCTGCTGTGAACACTGTTTCGTCACAATTGCGGAACCGTAAAACGCTCCGTCGAAAACGGACCGGAAGCGAACGGGGAGCGGCATCAACGTGATCAGCGTGATATCCACAGGGTGGGTTTGCCGGGAGGCGGTAGGATGACCAAATAGGATGAGCAGCCGACGATGATTGGCGCCGGTAACGGTCCGTGTTGCTCTGTCGCGGGGTTAACGTAGGAGTTACCCGCAAATTCTGGTCATTGGCTAAAGACTATAAGTTTCTGAAATCATGTTACTTTTAGTCTTTTTTCGTGCAGTCATCTCATTAATAGGCAGTGATAGCACTACAAAAAAAGAATGAGGATGGGTTGATCGGGATGTGCCAGAAACAGGTCTGGCTATCGAAAAGCTCGGGGGCGTGGCCACCGATTAATGAGGGGATCACGAGGATCATTTCTGATGTCCCGGCAGGGCCGGGGTTTACCGCTGTTAAGTTAGAGTGTCCAGCTAACACTGCCCCAGTTCAACCATCTAGGCTGACGAGGAGGACTTAGGCCTAAGTGTGCCCGGCTACCGGGATGGTATCAAGCTGAGAAAACGCAGATTTTCAGCAAAAACCCAGCCTATGTACAGTCAGGACTCCATTTCGACAATAAAACGAGATTTTTGTTGAGACTTGCGATCGCCCCAAGGCATTAATCTTTGCTTAGGATATGATATGTACAGCCAGCGTTTCGCTCTGGTCACCGCTACGAATGCATTGTTTCGTTCTTCATCGAGCTCCATCTTTGACCGGGCCCGATAGTCCGGAAAGACCCCTTCACACATCCCAACTAAAAATACGATATCCTTTTCTAGCCCCTTCATTGTGTGGACAGTGCTCAACGTTAAACCATCATCTGCGCTATTTTCCGAAAGCTGACCGAGTGCTAGTGCGTTTCGAAATGCAACCAACGAACCACCCAAGCCCTTACGCTTAAACCGTGTCCATGATGAATTAAATTCATTCAGTTCCTCAAGACTTAACTTTATGTCTTCCGAATCTTCATTCGACAGTTGATCCTGATCCTCTGCTAGAGTAGTCAGCTTTTCCCTAAAGGTTGCTATGAACTTTGGGATCTTTGGATCGCCTACATCTAAACCGTCAATAGCAAGCATAAGTTCAGAAAGTAAGTCTGAATTGAAATAGTCTAGCGAGGTGATCTGGCCGGCTAATTCCGATAAGCATTTTTCCGACCACATGTTAGGTTCGAGAATTTCGAGCGTTTGGCAAAGCTTTCTACCATCAACCCAATCTTTTGGATTTAACTTAATTCGGATTGCGTAATCCAAAACCTTTCCGAATTTTGTTGTGGGCTCCAACCGACGCTCGCCTTTTCTCAACGCATAGGCGATATCACTCTTTTTCAGGACTTCTTCAAGTTTCTTGAAAACAAACCGGTTTCTGGCAATAACTACCATTTTATCGAGTGTTATTTCATCTTCAATCTCAGGATGAACCTTCAGATCAAGAAGATATTTAATAGTATCAGCCACATTAGCTGCCTCGTCTTCCTCAGTTTTGAAACCACCTATATTTACTCCGCCGTCTAGCGCGTAATCAATAAACTTTTGAGAGCCAGGTCTTAATTTGTTTGCAATTCTAATTACCGCTTTGGTGCTGCGATAGTTCTCTTTTAATTCAAATACTTGAGGAGAAAAATCAGTTACGAAATATCTGCAAAGATAATCATGTGAGGATCCATTAAACCCATATATCATCTGATTTGGATCACCAACCATAATTATGCTTTTTACCACGTCTCCGCAAAATGCCTTAATGAACTCGTATTGAGCTCTATTTAAATCTTGAGCTTCGTCCACACATATATGCTTATATTGGGATCTGTACACTCGCGCAACCCACTCATGAGTCAATAGTATTCTATGTGCATAAACTAATATGTCGTCATAGTCGACTCCACCACTATTTATAAGCGAGCTCTGATAATCACTAAAAACTTTCCAGATGTTGCTGTCTGGAAACTTCTTAGATACGTCAGTTTCTGTTAATAGTTCCCGTTTTATCTTAGAGAAAATATCCATGTATGACTGAAGGTGTTTTTCTCTATTTTTTAGCTCTCTTGTATCTGTTAGATTGAGATAATGATCGATATCAACACCATCATCACGCAAGGACTGCATGAATACTTCCATACGGTCCTTATCCCTGTCATAGATATGAAGGTCAGCGGGAAGCCCAATAGTATGCCCATATTTTTCTAAAACTCGCTGGGCTACTGAGTGAATTGTTGCTATCCAAGTTCTATCCTCCGATTGGTCACAATCTATCAATCGGGTTGACATTTCTTCAGCCGCTTTATTTGTGAAAGTCAACGCAACAATACCTTCCTTCTTTGTACGTTCTAAAATAAATCGAATTCTTTCAGTTAATACTCTTGTCTTTCCGGAGCCTGCTGACGCAAGCACTTGTACCGCTGTATTTAAAGGGGCCTTGACGATATCAGCTTGAAGAGGTGAAAGGTTCATTATGGCTATTCCCATTCCTGTAATTTATTAAAAATATCAATTAGGGCGCCCGGTACCAGCTCTTCAACGGATTTGTTGTTCGGGTTTCTTGAAATTACATCGGCTAAGAAGCCTGCGTACGAGGCTTTGGATGAACGCATCCTTTGTACGAGCTTGTCCACATCCAGCTCATTTATCTCCCTGGTTTTAGCAGAAACGTGATGAACATTATCATTTCCTCTGGTCTCCGTCTTGACTAGTGCCTCAACGATCTCTTCCCTTAGCTCAAGACCGTCAAGCAATTCAGCTTCAATGTCGTTGCCCTCGGCTAAAAACGATAGATAGAAATTGTCATGTGTGACCGTTAACGTCGTATTCTCTTTAATTTTCCTGACCTGAGACTCTATTTCTGCTCGTGTATTTCCATCATTATCGCTCATAACACAAACAGGAATGCCAAAACTTAATGCCATTTTAATAAATGGCGGATAATTCTTTCCAGACACACTTAAACAATTTATTCCAAGTGAAAAACTAGATTTCGTGAAGAAAGCCTGGAACATCGCAGGAACAAGTTGTTCTTCGGTAACCCCCTCAAAAAGAATTATCGCTTTAGAGAATAACAATTCCCCGCGAAATCGCATAATTTCACGCTGAAGTATATTGATATCCTCGGGATCTAAGCCTTCAATTAGCTGAGCTGATTTTACCGTGTTTGATGTACTAACAAGACCTCTCAAATTTATAAGCTTGGACATGCCAGCTAAATAAGGTGAATGAGTACTAATTATTGTTTGGCCAGTGGTGCTTTCTAACTGTTCAAACAACGTTCGCTGTGCATTAGGATGTAAGTGAGCTTCGGGCTCCTCAGCCGCGATGATAGGGAAGAAAGGCTCCGCTTCCATCCTATGGTTTTTTGCCAGTAATTCTATAAAAGCTTTCACTGTCAGCATAGATGCCCAGCTTCGGGTACCCATGCCATGGTATTCCATTGAAAATGAGTTTTTCTCTGAAGCACCAAAATGAACACTAAACCGCTTGGATAAGTCCCTAATCTTTTTAGGAAAAGGCGTAAGTTCAGTTTTTCCAGAGCCAGAAAAAGATTGATTCAGGTTGTCTAAATGGTTCTTTAATTGCTTTAGTGGCTCGCTTTTTTCTATCGCCTCTTTATTGATATCAGCCACCATGCGCTCTAATATTTCAACATCTCTAGTTTCATATTCAACGCTAGACAATACTTGCCCAATGAAGGATGACTTTTCTTTGAGTTCGTTGTGAATGTCCCGCTGCGCATCAATTGAAATGAACGGTATTGAATCTAGGCGCTTCCCCAACTTGTTTTTACTGTTTACCCGTGAACTCTCCCACTGCTCCTTCTCTGGCCAAAAATCCAGATGAAATCGGTCCACACAGTATCCACCTTTTACCCGGTCAGGTTTTGCTGTTGTTCGTATTGCGACAAACTGACGGCCATCTGCTTCAGCCTGAATTTTATCACCAAATTCCTGTTGCCACTCTTCGGGAAACTCCGTTGATCTCGTTCCGCTATCTACGGGAACAATGCGGAGGTCAACAGTGATATTTTCTTTGCGTATTTCGTCATTGCTAATATAAAAATCTTCGTCTGAAAGGTAGCGAGAATAATCACCAAGCGCTAACTGCATGGCTTTTATTACAGAAGTTTTTCCGGAGTTATTTTGCCCTAGCAAAACCGTTACCCGTGGGAGAAAAAGTTCTAAGTTCTCGATACCTCGAAATCCGGAAATTCGAATAGTATCAATTCGAATAGACATTGGTTGTTCCTAAATCTGTATGCGGATAATAACCGCGTTACATCGACACGTTCTTCAGGGAAAAGAGGGCCTCGGTCCGTGCCACACTTTCCTCTATCTGCTACCAAAAAACGAAGGCGGAGAAACCGGGATCCAGCTCTGGAGCAACAATGCCAGTTTCTGACCTTAATAAGGCGGCTGGAACGTTCAAAATATTGACATCTTCGCAAGCCGCCGATGTTCCATTGACTCAATTTTGGTTAGCGATTCTGACCTCGTAGATAAAATCTGACATTGTGTAAAGCCAAAGCTTTTGATCGTCGTTGAAGCTGTCATGAATGGCTGCCGGAACTACTAGCTGGAGGTTCTTTGCCCTCATTTCCTCAGTTTGGGAGGAGCTTATACCTGCTTCCATTGTTGCCAGATACTTTCGGTCCAAGCGATCACCTTCTGACAGAACTTGGCGCCAGCGGTCCTTACAGGTTGTTTTAGCGCCTAGAAGGAAGATCCCGTCCTCCGGATAGGATGGGGTATGGTACGCCTCAAAATCGGGGAACAGGAAATCTGGTTTTGCCTTGTTTTCGGTCACACGGGGACCACCACCTTTCTCGAATGGAAGCTTGTTCTGCTGAAAAATAAACCCCAGATGATTTTCAAAGGCGTGACCAACCCGTGATTTTCTGCGGTTCTGAACGCTCAGGGAAAATGCTATGAACTCATCTACATCATCACCCGCAGGACCAAAACCGGAACGCAGCCTTTCGGATACAATATGCCGTTCGTAAGCTCTGAAGAGAGCTTCCTCGCGCTCCATCCAGCCTATCAGCGCACTGTCAGGATCCACGATGCAATCGAAATCAGTCACCTCTCTGGCTACAGCTGAGAACGCTGCAGTCTTGGGAAACTTTTCTGGGAATCTCGCTAACAACATATCGAGGTCATTCTGAACCTCCCTCTCGTTGAATGCCCTGACACCAAGGTCTTCCAGAAGCATTTTAATAGGAAGAATCAGTGTCTGCGCTGGCATGGACGCGGGAGTGAAATCCTCGTCGACATCTGACAGCCCGAAAAGGTGGCGCAGCTGAAATTCCACGGATGAGCCGGCAGGGGTAAAAAGAAGAAGAAGACTTCCGTCACGCTTCTTAGCTACCAGGAAGAAATCCGTCGGCTGGATCAGTTCCGTGACAGGATTAGATTTGTAATACAGCCGATATTCCGGCGAGCGTTTCGCGTTTTTCCAGCGTGCGTCGTACCAGGTCACTTCATCCGGACAGAGCTCAGCATCCTCCTCGTCCGTGAGGTATGCCATCAGCGCCGGGAACGGATACCCATCGGATTTTCCGGGTGTCCCGAGATAGCTTTTGAAGCCCACGCTGGGTAGCCCGCCGATTTCATGCTGATTAGATCTCGCTGGATCGGCATCCACAGCACTCAGGTACTTAGCTGCGGCACCCTCAAAAATCTCGTTTACTGAATCGAGCACTTCGATACTCCCGCTCAGAACATCCGTAAATCATCAATAGCTATGCTCTCCCACCGCCAATTCTTATGAAGATGCGAGCGCAGACTTGACCCTGTCCAGACATTGATTCATCAACTGGTCTATCTCCGGATCCGTCATCGCCTCAAAGACTTTACCGGCCCCGGCCTTGTTAAGTACTGTCATAAATTTACGCCATCGATCTTGGTGGCCCATAATCCACTCATCCCGTGCAAAAGTGCGGAGTATACCCGCCGAAATCGCCGGTCGAATGAACAACCCGGGTCGTTGCACCGTACTCAATCGCATATCCGTTGAGCGGAAAATAATTCGGAGGGCCCTCTCTGGATCATCGGGCATCAGTCTCTGAGCTATCCAGTAGTTCCACCATAAGCTAGAAATTGCGTGATCATCTCGCCATCGCGTACGTGTATCAGCAAAAAAATGAGCACGGATTGCGTTCTGCAGGCTCTGGCCCGACTTACCATCGAGCCAGCGCTTCCTACAAAAGTCGAGACACTCAAGATGAGTAAACCGGATCCAGATTCGATTCTCCGTCGCCAGAGATGGAGTAAGGTTTCGGAGGGCCCGCCATACGAGAATTGAGTTATGTATCTCGGCTTGGGCAGTCCCAGCCGTATCAAGATCCCTGAGTGGTCCGGGATCATAAGTGAGATTCGTACTAATTTCCCAGTTCCCCTGCTCTACCAGATCGTGAAATCCTTCAGAACAATATCTCTCGACATTTTCATCGATCGAATCGATCAGATAATCGGCAACCGCCTGACCAACATAAAGTACTTTATCTAGGCTCATTAACTCAACGCCTCCAACGCTTCATGCACCTTGCCGACCGGGCCGTCGAGCAACAGCTGTGCTTTTCTGAGGAGATCTTTTCCGTTGAGCTCTACTCCTACCTGACGGCAACGGGATTCGATTGCCCGGTACCACCTGAGGTGATCACTCTTCTCCCTGGAAGCGACATCAAGCACCTCTATAAGGCAGGGAAGGTATAATGATGACAACAGTATCTGGCGTCCATGGCCGCTGTTCCGGACCCGATTCAGCGATTCGTATAGCGATGGGTGGACCTGAATAACAATCGCCTGAGTATCCGTGCCAACCCTGAACAATCCGTTCTCAACACTGCTTGCCGATTCAAGACGAAAGACGGATTCCATCGGAACCAGCTTATCCAGCCCGGCCTCAAATTCGAACTCGTCACTTACACCAGCAAGCGAGTATTTTCTGAGCGGAAAATCCTGTTCTCCGAACTCCTCATGAATTGACCCTGCGGGCACCGACAGCGCGTCCACAGCAACATAGATGATGGCTCTCAGCTTAACCACGCCCCGGAGGTTTCCTCCGCCGACGGAAACTTTCCAGCTGCCGGGCGAGATCGGAAGAAACTCTGAAAAGTAGGTATGCTCGCAGGTGACGTACAATCCGCACGCAAGCTTCTCTTCCGCCAGCGCATTATCCAGAAATTGTTCCCCGGGCCGAAGCACCCCCTGAATCGCAACTTCGCCGGTATCAGGTACTTCCCGGGCAGGTTCAACGTCTAAGCTGAATTGCGCCGAGGGATAGTCATCCGTGAAGCTGGCCAGCACCGGGTAGGGGAAGCGGGTATCACCCTTGAGCTTCATTATCTTTCTCCTCTTTCAGACTGACCGAGACTTCAATCGGTCCTTCATATGGTTCGCCAAGTTCAACCGAAATCGCTATCCGCTCACCTTCCTTCAGCTCAATCTCACATGCACCCCGGACTACCGTATGACCGGGCGCTACCACAACGGGCAGCCGTTCTTCATCGGCAATACCTGCGGCAATGATCTCCAGTCGTGCCATACCTGATCTCTCTGGTGTGAAGAATATTTTCCGGGACCGGGTATCGCCTCCTGAGACGGTATTGCGCAGCCCCCTAATCGGGACGGGCCCCCCTCGCGGACCCGCTGATCCGCCTTTCCCCTCACCAGCACCAGGGCCGCTGGTTGCTCCTCCGTTCCCTCCGGGTTTCTCTCCGCCGCTTCCGCCTTCTGCTCCACCCGATGCCGAGGCGCCCGAGCTCTCCGGTTTCTTCCGCATCTCCACTTTTATTGACGTGGGGTCACTTTCACTGGTGCCGGCACTTTGCATCCTGTCAGTTCTGTCTTCCGGAGCCGCGAAAAAGTCGTTGAGATCATCCAGCTGTATTTCGTCATCCGGCGGGAGTGTGGTGTGGCTTTTTATCTTCTCCCGGATCCAGGCATTCATTTTGTTCACAGCGGCCCTCAGAGAGCGACTCACATCCGGATCTTCAATGCGTTCGGGTGAAAGCTCATCATGCCTCGGATTTTCCAGGGCTCTGATGTGCGAAGAGGCACTGTCATCGATTGGTTCAATTACTGCAATAAAGTCTTTCTGGAGGGGAAACCGGGCAAGTTTCTCTTTGAAATGCCTGAAACGGGACGTGATGAACATTCCGTTTCGGATAAGACCCACCTGCTTTTCAAGCCGGTCTTCAATGAGGATCGATAGCTTTACTCTGCCCAGCCCCTGAATGGTCTCTTCATAACGAGCGCTTTCCGGGCTGGTCAGACAGCGATAGAGGTTATGACTGAACTTCAGATCTTCATCAGAACCGCGGCTGGAAGCGACTTCAGTGAGCGTTTTGCTTGTAAACATTCCCGGCAGTGAATCCCGGTCGATGACCAGGTCATCTCCGACCTCGAAAACGACCCGCTCGTTGTGCACGGCGGTGAAAAAATTGCGGACCAGTGACTCAGCAATACGCCAGTCCCACCTGTCCTCTGACAAAAAACCAAGCGCCGTGACAGTAGTCCCCGGCTCAGTTCTCTGCAGCCATTCAGGCAACGTGGACATATTTGCTGCCGGCATAAAATCCTCGGCTTCTCCCCAGTAACCGGTTGCGCTGTGCTCTTGCCCCGGGCCTTTTTTGTGGGAAACGAGAATAGCCTTTGCCTGCGCCAGAAACTGATTGGTACCGGATGAATCCGTATAGACGGTTGAATAAAACACGCTTCTCAGGGCTGAGACCGCGTAGGCGGCGTTTTTTCCGATACCGAAGGAGCCTCCTGATGTATCGTCGCCTTTTTTGCTTACGCCTTTAGCTTTGATCAGGGCGTGATAGGGCGTACCTGGTTCGCATGGGCCGATGAGCCCCGTGGTTCCTTCATCGATCACGTGAAGCAGGTCTATATCCGGAGCACGGACAATTCGTCTGGCCCGCTCAAAGAACTGAATCTCTTTATCGTCTCGCCTGGTCCTTGCGCGGCTCAGGCAGGCGTCAATCGTCGCCCGGAATCCGGCTATATCAGGAACAGTCTCTGTCGGTACGGTTTCTTTCCAGAAGCGGACGATTACCCGTTCAGCATTGCCATCCGGACCGGAGTGCCGGGCCGCATCGATACTGTTCTGGCCGCACTCGCGGGCGAGGCCGGCGAAGGGAGCATCTCTGTAGGTCTCAATACCTGCATCTGCAAGTCCCTCATCTTCTCCTGCCTCATTCCGCAGAAACTTCCACAACAATGTCATGATGCGCTGTCCTCGCTTGGTATCCGGCGCTGAATCTTTCCGGATTTTAATGTCGCATTAATAATACTGTCAGTCCAGACAGAGAGGAAATCGTGGAGGAAGGATTACCGGGACGGAAGTGGAGTATCTGAAACTGGAAGCAGAAATCGACGGGAACAGCTCAGGTGGAAGTAACCGGATTTCTTTCTATCTGGCTAAAGCTGGTGTCACTGAGGATCCAGTTTGTTACCAGATCTGACAGTTCATCGTGGTTCCGGCGGCCGCGTCCTTTAAACGCGCACTCCCAGACCTCAAGAACCCGCCAGCCCATTTCTCTCAGAGCAGCGATACTCCGCTGATCACGCTTTTGATTTGCTGTTATCTTAGCTTCCCAGAAATCCCGCCGGGTAGCCGGCAGACGGAACATCGGACAACCGGTGTGGCCGTGCCAGAAACAACCCTGAACAAATATGGCGGCATGGTACCGGGGAAGCACAATATCGGGCTTGCCCGGAAGATCTTTGCGGTGGATACGAAACCGGAAGCCTTTGCTGAAAAGAAGTTTTCTCAGCAACACTTCCGGTTTCGTGTCTTTCCCTTTTATCGCCGCCATGTTGCGGCTGCGGGTTCCGGGATCGTGAACGTCAGCCATCTTCAGGCGGCTTTTGTTCTGCGCCCTTCATTTCTGAGCCGGGCCTCCAGAACGCAGGGTTTCATCATTTTAGCTACAGCTTTGAAAACGGGAACGGCGACTGAATTGCCGAACTGCTTATAGGCCTGCGTGTCAGATACCGGTACCTTGAAATTGGATTCACCGGGTCGGTCAAAGCCCATCAGTCTGGCACACTCGGCAGGCGTGAGGCGTCTCGGGCGGTTACCTTGATTGATCATATCCTCAAAGCCGGCATCCATATCCCATCCACGGTCGACCAGAACCTCAGAACCATCCTTGTAGTATCTTGCAGACAGGGTCCTGGCCACATCCTGAGCTCCGGTAAGACCGAAACCGAAACCATTCCCTTTCGCCTTATGCTTGGCTGCGTAGTCGTAGAGGTACTTCCACAGCTTAGGTGTCAGAATGTACTTATCGTCGACCTGGCCCTCCGGATCCAGAATTTCTCCGAATGACGGTACACGCTCAGGGAAGTGCTTACTGATATCCCGTAGGGTAAAGCCCTGGTGGACATCGAGATCCCGGCGGAATCCTACCAGTACAATTCGCTCTCTGTGCTGAGGGACGAAATTCCTCGCATCAATGATCTTCGGGTCATGGGTGCCGTCATAACTTACGTCCGCGACCTCGTAGCCCAACTCATCAAGTGTCTGCAGAATAACCTTGAAGGTTTTGCCTTTATCGTGGCTCTTCAGGTTTTTCACGTTCTCCAGAAGAAAGGCAGAAGGTCGTTTTGCCTCGATAATGCGCGCCACGTCAAAGAAAAGCGTACCCTGCGTGTTGCACTCAAAGCCATGGACTCTGCCTAAAGAGTTCTTCTTGGAGACACCTGCGATAGAGAAGGGCTGGCAGGGAAATCCAGCCAGCAAAACGTCGTGATCAGGAATGAGCTTGTCTATATGGGCGTAGGCTTCGTCCTCTGAAACATCAGGGCGATCAGAGAGGGTCACCTCGCGGATATCTTCGTTGAAGACATGCTCACTGTCGTTGAAGTGGTTTGCCTTGTAGGTACGCACTGCGTACTTGTTCCACTCGCTGGTGAACACACACTTTCCACCAGCCTCTTCAAAGCCCCTTCTGATCCCTCCGATGCCCGCAAATAAATCTATGAATCTGAACTCATGGCCGGATGTCTGAAAAGGCTCAGGAAGGATTGCCTGAAGGTGTTCGACCTCACCGTGGCTGAGCTTTCTGTCCGCTTTACCTCTGACCCAGCGATTGATAGTTTCGCGGCACCATGTATCAAGCCCCAGTTCATTAAGGGTTTCAGCAATAAATCCCTGGTCGTAAATCTCAAGTAGCTGATTAATAAGGGCCAAACCATAGTCGTCTTTCATTTCCCGCTCCTTTCTGGGTCAGATCTGTGACAGATCGTCACTGATCAGTTCCATTTTAGTCAGTTTATGAGGGTCTGGCCAGGTATTCGACGGAATTAATTAGGAATTTTCACGCACCGGCCAGCCTTCACATGATGATACTGTTTAAACATACAGTGTCCAGCGAAGGAAGATAATTTTTCGAATGAAGCGACCCGGATCTCAGAATACACCCCCGACAAAGGCTCACGTCGTGCCTAGCGACAGCAAGGCCACTAAACTTACGACTTCCTCAGGAAACAAGCTTCTGATTTCTTACGTGCTGGCAGTGCCCCGGAAAGTCGTCACCAGCGATTCCGGAACGCACCACCAGTTAAAAAAGATCCGGAATTGTGGTTCCGTTTGATATACAGTGCTTTTTTCAAAGTGGACAGGCCCGGAGAGGCAATGACAAGAGCTGACGAATTGCTGGGGCAGGCCTATGACCATCTCAGGATCTCAGGGCTGAGTGACAGTGAAAAATACAAACGAATCGAGGACATCGTCACTTACCTGGACGGCCTCAATTCGAAGTCAACTATCCCGCCCGGAACAACAGGAACAATATCGGAGCGTCTTTGCAGGCTGGGGCTGACAGGCATTCCAAATATACAGATCAGACCTTTTGGTAAGGCATGGCAATGGGTGGGCGATGTCCTTCTGCCGGGACACCCGTACGATATCGCCGTTTCCATCAAAAGCTTTAAAGCCAAGGAGCGCCTGATTGCCAGTGGTACCGGCAGCCTTCTGACTCCGACACTTGGCTGGGGTCTGTTCAATGATCCGGGTGAATGGGGTTTCGACCGATGCAACTCCTATCTCTATAGGGGGTTTCTTGCGATCTACATGCCACACTATCTTCTGACGCAACTGGATCTTGGCCAGAGAGAAATCCAAAATTTCAGTGGAACCAAGCTGCTACGGGATCTTCAGCAGTTCCCGTCCGACGTGCGATTGGCGATGAATCCTAAAAATGGCCATCGGATTGACATGCGCAAACTCTGAAGCCTGGCGCCAAGCAGGCGTTTCCCTATTTCCGCAGCGTGGTTTCCGCTAAATTCATTCACTGGAGCCACAATCCGTCCAACCCACATAGGCGGAACATGACCATTTCAGAGAAGATCACCAGCCGCCCGGATGTGTTAAAAAAAGCTTCTGTAAGGGCTGGGTCCGCGCTGGGAATCACCAGGGCGCAGTTTGCACGCATCGTCGGCATCGATGAGGCTAGCCTTGATGGCCCAATTGATCCGACAGGCGACGCAGGTTTACGGGCCAGGCAACTGGTGCAGATTTACCTGTCTCGCTACGCTCTCACCGGGAATGACAGAATCGCGATGACTCACTGGATGAAGACGAACTCCCGGCAGCTTGGTTCAAGCCCGATTGAACGGATGCAGACTGCCGACGGTCTGCATCAGACATTGTGCTATCTGGAATCGCTGAGGCCGTAGACTGTCAGGGAACCTCCCCGGTTACGCGTCGGAGAGGGCCATGCAGTCCCCCTGTTTATCTACATAGGGAGAGTCCAGTCTCGTCTCATATCAAAATCAATGGCCAAGTAACGCCGGTCCGGCTCATCGGCCCTCCAGAATAGCTCCACGGTCGCCACGCAGTCGTTCCAGCGAACGACAAAAAAGAGATGTATCTCATCAATTTCCGGATCAGCGGTCAGGATAGTCTGGAGTATTTCTGCCTGCTTTTGGATTTCCATTTATATCACCTCGCATATTAAAGTCTGGCGTCCCTGCCAGATATGACGTTCAGGCTGCTCTGAACCAGACATTTTTCTTGATTGCGCCCAGCTGGTCACCGATCTCCTGATGAGAACCCGTGATGATGTCGGCATTTCCGTATTCGCTGAGCTGCTGACGGAGCACGAATCCCTGACCGTTGGTCCGGTTGCAGGTCAGCACGACCTCCGCATCTCGGAAACCATCAACGGTCTGGGCAAGCGCAAGCGCTTCGTTCAAAAGCTTGATGATTTCTTCAGTTGTGTGGGTCATATCTTGTTTCCTTAAATATCGATTTAGGTTGATCCCGGTATCCGGGGTACACCTAAACGTTATCGGAAACCGTCGGAGCTGCAAGAGCCATATTTGTTACAAATTGTTGTTTTAAAACGATTTAATGTCGAAACTCGACGGCGGGGAGAGGCCGCAGTCTGAAACCGACAGGAAGAAAGAACTGGCGCGTCGAAAACGGATCGCAGGCAGTGTGCGGGGACAAACTGGAGGAGGGTATGCAGGCGGTGGGAACTACGCGGTTTAATCGGATGCGAGGTTTCGGGCGATAATGAGCACAGGCAGCGGATCAAGCCCTCCGGCCAGCCACTTGCGCGGAGAGCAACACTCTTCTCCGTTCTCAAGATCGGTGCTTTTCATGAGCATCAACCGGGAAAACGCGATTGGATTAACGCTCGTTCCAACTGCTGCGAGAACGGTTCGCAGGCCGGGAATGGTGCCGGAGCCGGCAAACTGCCACTGAGGAAAATGCAGGGTTTCATTGCCGGCAAGGCAAAACGCATACAAGGTGGGCGTCTCCCCGCCAGCGAGCCACCTGACTTCCTCTGCCGAGGTCTGAAGCAGACTTGCAACAGTGGCCGAATCATAGCATTGCTCTACCAGTGCACGGCACTCATCGATCAGACTTAACGCCATTCTCCGTTTGCTGATCCTTCCCGAAGAGGGCTCTTCACAGAGACCGGATGCGCCTCCCGCTCTTAGAATCTCCACCTCGGATGGTGACAGTCCGGGCGAGGTCGCAGTGTACGGCACCCTCCGACTGCCAGGGGGCCTGAGCTCATTTTCTTCAAGCAGCCCCTCTATATAGGATCCTGGGATCCCCATCCGAACCATGAGCTGTATGTCGTCAGCATCGATATGAGTGCGAGTTTTGTTGAGCATGGCATCCTCCGCTTAAGATTCCCGCATGGGCACCTCCTCATTCAGGCGAAGCACCTCCTGATCGAACTTTTGAAGATCGGTTCTTAACCAGCGGGTAGACCCGGAACTCAGTTTTTTTCCTCGGGGGAATTTGCCTTCCCGAACCCAGCGCCTGATAGTGAACCGGGATACTGAGTAGTAGTTTCCCACCTCCGTATCTGTGAAGTACATCTTCTGCGTATCTTTCATCTTCATCTCCGTTTAGTCGTGAGCACGATCCAATGCTACGGGGATGCAAGAGGTGTTTGGCCTCTGTAATTAAGCTATGACTGCAATAAGACGAAGATTGCGTGATAAAATGGCAGGCAACGGAAACGATAGCGTGCGCAGACGTGGCACGTTAAAGCGACTTTCGATGAATTGATGTGAATCAGAGGATGGTGTCAGGTTTATGTACCCAACCTGTACCCAGCCAGAGACGAAAAAGGGCCCACCCGAAGATGCGCCCTAAGTCGTTGAATTCTGGTCGGCGTGGCAGGATTTGAACCTGCGACCCCTTCGTCCCGAACGAAGTGCGCTACCAAGCTGCGCCACACGCCGATCAACGGGCGGTATTATACGGACAAAACGGGGTTTTTCCAGCCCCGTCCGCCCTTCGTTGTACCTAACCGCCCCGCACTGCTTACCCGGATAGTGCTTACCCGGACGTCGGCAGTACCGAAATGTCTGCCACCCGCAGGAACAGGTTGCGAAGTTGGTTCAGCATGGCCAGCCGGTTGTTTCGGGTGGCGTCGTCTTCTGCCATCACCATCACTTCATTGAAGAAGCTGTCCACTGCCGTCCGCAGGCCGGCAAGTGAGCTGAGTGCAGCGGCGTAGTCGCCTTTCTCGAACAGCGGCAACACGGCTTCTGCCTGTTTGTGGATCTGCTCCGCGAGGGCTTTCTCTGCCGGATCCTGTAGCAGATCCTGGTTGATAGAATCGCCGATATCCTCGCCACCCTGCTTGGTCAGGATGTTGGACACCCGCTTGTTGGCGGCAGCCAGGGCCTCGGCTTCCGGCAACTGTCGGAAGGCTTCCACTGCCTTCACACGGCGGTCGAAATCCAGTGGCCTGGTGGGGCGGCGGGCGTGTACGGCCAGATAGACTTCGGCGTTGATGCCCTGCTCTTCGTAATGGGCGCGGAAGCGTTCGAGCATGTAGTCCACGACGGTCGAGGCGGTGTTCTGCTCGGTCAGTGCCGTGAAGTTTTCTGTCGCCCATTCACAGCAGCTTTGCAGGTCCAGCGGCAGTTCGCGTTCGATGATAATGCGCAATACACCTAGCGACGCTCGGCGTAGGGCAAAGGGATCACGGGTGCCGGAGGGTGGCTGGTTGATGCCGAACAGGCCCACCAGTGAGTCCAGCCGGTCGGCAATGGCCAGGGCGCAGCCGGTCAGGGTGGTGGGCAAGTCGTCGCCGGCAAACCGGGGCTTATATTGTTCGTTCAGTGCGCTGGCAACGTCCTGGTTTTCGCCGTCATTAACCGCGTAGTACTGGCCCATGATGCCCTGAAGATCGGTGAACTCCAGTACCATTTCGGTGACCAGGTCGGTTTTGGCCAGCATGGCTGCGCGTTCGGCCAGCCGTGGGTCACTGCCAATGGCGTCGGCGATTTTCTTCGCCAGCGCGGCCACCCGCACGGACTTGTCGTAAATACTGCCCAGCTTGTCCTGGAACACGATCGGTTTGAGCCGGTCGATACGGTCCTCCAGACGGGTCTTGCGATCGGTGTTATAGAAAAAGGCCGCATCCGACAGGCGCGGGCGAATAACCTTCTCGTTACCGGAAATCACCTGGCTTGGGTCTTTGCTTTCCAGGTTGGCCACGGTGATGAACAGCGGGAGCATCTTGCCGTCGCCGGACACCACGTGGAAATACTTCTGGTGTTCTTTCATAGACGAGATCAGGGCTTCGGCAGGCACGTCCAGAAAGCGCTCCTCGAAACGGCCCATCAAGGGTACCGGCCACTCGTTCAGGCCGGTGACTTCGTCCAACAGGTTTTCATCGATGACGGCTTCACCGCCGGCTTCGTTTTTGGCAATGGCGGTAACGCCCCGACGGATCTTTTCCCGCCGTTCGGCGAAGTCAGCGATTACATACCCTTCCTGATGCAGGACTACTTCGTAGTCGCTCGGTGTGGGCACGATCAGTGATTTGGGGCAATGGAAACGATGGCCACGAGTCTTGTTGCTCGGTATCAGGCCCATGATCGGCGTATCGATGACCTTGTTGCCAAACAGCATAATGGCCCAGTGAACCGGCCGAACGAATTCTGTGCGGTGGGCCCCCCAGCGCATGCGCTTGGGAATTGGCAGGCCCGCCAGCGACTGGTCCACCAGTTCCGGAAGCAGATCGACAGTCGGGCGGCCCTTTTCGATGGTGCGATACACCACCCAGGCGCCTTTGTCGGTTTCCAGAGTGTCGAGCTGATCCGGTGTCACGCCCAGAGAGGTGGCAAAGCCGGTCAGTGCCCGGGTGGGATTGCCGGAGTCGTCGAACGCGGCTTTAACCGCCGGGCCGCGCTTTTCAACCGGCTTGTCCGGCTGGGCATCGCCCAGCGCACGGACCCGCACCGCAAGGCGGCGGGGTGTGGCAAAGGCTTCTACCTTTCCGAATGCAATGCCCGCGTCTTCCAGGCCTTTACAAATGCCCTGAGTAAACGCATCAGACAGCGGCTTGAGCGCCTTCGGGGGCAATTCTTCGGTGCCCAGTTCGACCAGAAAATCCTGTGTTGCCATGGTTATGCGTTTCCTTTTTCCTGCTGAGCCTTCTTCGCTTTTTTACTTTTCTTGCCGTTGGCCTTGTCGTCAGCGGCCTGGCTGGCGGCCAGCACTTCCTGTCGGAGTGCTTCCGGGGCCAGCGGGAAGCCAAGTTTGAGGCGGCTGTCGAAGTAGGCCCGGGCGACGGCGCGGGCAAGTGTGCGGACGCGAAGAATAAAGCGCTGACGCTCGGTCACTGAAATGGCGTGCCGGGCGTCCAGCAAGTTAAACGTGTGAGAAGCTTTGAGCACCTGCTCGTAGGCGGGCAGTGCCAAACCGGCTTCGATCAGGCGGGCACTTTCGCGCTCGTGAACGTCAAAGCTGTGGAACAGGAATTCCGTGTCGGCGTGTTCAAAGTTGTAGGTGGATTGTTCCACCTCGTTCTGATGGAACACGTCGCCGTACGTGACTACGCCCTCCGGGCCTTTGGTCCACACCAGATCGTAGACGCTGTCCACGCCCTGCAGGTACATGGCGATGCGTTCAAGCCCGTAAGTCAGTTCTCCGGTGACCGGGAAGCATTCAAGGCCACCCACTTGTTGGAAGTAAGTAAACTGGGTGACTTCCATGCCGTTCAGCCAGATTTCCCAGCCCAGGCCCCAGGCGCCCAGGGTGGGTGATTCCCAGTTGTCTTCCACAAAGCGGATGTCGTGGACCAGTGGGTCCAGCCCCAGTGCTTTCAGGGAATCCAGATACAGTTCCTGAATGTCATCCGGTGAGGGCTTCAGGACCACCTGAAACTGGTAATAGTGCTGCAGACGGTTCGGATTTTCGCCATAGCGGCCATCGGTTGGCCGACGGCTGGGTTGAACATAGGCGGCGTTCCAGGTTTCCGGGCCGATGGAGCGCAAAAAGGTGGCCGGGTGAAATGTACCGGCGCCCACTTCCATGTCCAGCGGCTGGAGAACCACGCAGCCGTGCTGCGCCCAGAAATTCTGTAGTGTCAGGATCAGACCCTGGAAGGTCTTGATATCCGGCGTGTTATTGGAAGGTGCCTTGTCTGTCACGACGTCTGCCTGTTGGTCAATCTGTGTGTGGCGCCCCGGACTGTAAGCCGGAGTTTATAAAGGGTGCGCTGAAAAAGGGGCATTATACGCTTGCTGGCTTGCTAATTCGAAGTGTCTTGAAATAGGCATAAATAAGGCTTCGCTCAGATCAATTTAATGAGAACGGTCTGAAACAAAGCCTCATGTGGCCTCAATACGAAGTAACTTCTGCCACAGACGTCGCCACCCGGAAATTCACGCCGTCGAGCGCCTTGAAGTGGGCTTGACCACAAAGGATTTTCAGATTTTCTTCCAGTCGGCGTTTGTCGCCGTCATGAGTGGTTTTGGTTTCCCGAATCAGGTAAACCTTTTCGTCGTCATCCAGCACCACGGCCCAGTCTGGGTTGTAGTCCCCGACCGGCGTTGGAATGGTAAACCAACGGGGCAGCTTGCAGAAAAACTTCACGTTGTCAGCCCCGTCCAGTGTCTGCGCGGTCATGTGCTCGATGTGTGAGTCGTACTCAATGAAGTCATAGGGCGTTTGTACCTGTTTGCCCTGGTTCCCGTATTTTACTTCGTAAGAGCGATCCAGGTAGGCCTCCAGCTCCGGCTCATCAAACAAGGCCATTTCGTAGTTTTCACCCGCCAGTTTTTGATACCGAATGCCATCTACCAGTAACTCGTCCAGTGCCTTGTGAATCTGTTTGCTGGTTTCTGCAATAAAGCCCTGGGGGTTGTTTTTGAATTCACTCAGGCGGTGGCAACGCTTGATGATGTCCAGCAGAGTTCCACGGGTAAGTTGGGTTCGGTCTTGGAGCGCGCCGATCAAGTCCGGTAGCGCCTGATGGGAGGAAACGTAGCGTTCTTTGGTGGTAGAAATCATCCGGGCACTGCCAAAACCGGCTTCGGTAAGTTTCGCCTGATGATGGTCGATGGTCAAAGTGACCGGCTTGACGAAAGGCATATTGTTCAGCTTATGACTGGCCAGGTCGATTAGCTGTTGGGTGCTAAATTCAATGGAGTAGCGAGTTTTCTGGCTGATGCGCTCCCACAACGCCTGGAAGTCCGGGTTTAGCTCCACCCGCTTGTTGTAACTGACCGGCGTGCGGTTGCGGGCATCCTGGATGCGACCGTCAAACATAAAGCTGCGCAGTTTATCGATGATCTCGTTCTCCAGCGGTTGGTATGTCGTGGGTACCTGAAGCTGGAAGTGCAGGTCATCGGGTTGGAAATGGGGGGTAATATCGCCTTTGGTATCAAGGTAGCCTTCCGCTTTCAGTGCCTGCCAAAGCTGACGAGAGCGTTCCTGGCCCAGGGTTTCTGTATCACTGATAGCCAGAGGCGCAAACGCAATGGCGGGCACCCGGCCAAAACGAAAACCTCCCCCTATGTCTTTCTCCATTTCCGTTTGCAGATTTTTGGCATAGTCCTCAAACGATTCGCTGGCGATCACGGTTAGCCTGTTCACCTGCGGATCGTAAACCCGGTCACCGTTTTCATCGACGGCTAGCCGCAGGCCCCGGCCCAGGGTTTGGCGACGCTCTTTCTCACTGCCGAAATCCCGCAGGGAGCAGATCTGGAACACATTGGGGTTATCCCAACCTTCCTTGAGGGCAGAGTGACTGAAGATAAATCGTAACGGCTGGCTGTCATCCAGTAGGCGCTCCTTGTCTTTCATGATCAGCTCGTAGACCTCGGCATCGGTGGCTGTGTTGCCGGAGGTATCCTTGAGTTCCACCACCTTGCCGCGTTTTTTGATTTCCGCGAAATAGCCGTTATGCACTTGCTCCGCTTCGCGTTTGGGCAGGTCCTTGAACAACGGGCTACCGGCGAATTCCCGGTACGCCTCCTCAAACCAGCGGGCCAGTTTGCCGTTCTGCCGGTTGCCGTATTCGTCGTAGTAACGGTAGTTGGCCACCTTATCGATAAAGAAAAGTGACAGTACCTTCACCGGTAATGCCTGTTTCTTCAGGTTGCGCTCCTTCTTGAAATGTTCCTCTATCGTCTGGCGGATCTGCTCGCGCAGCACGTCATCATGGATGCCGTCACGCTCCTGCTCGGGCTCCAGAATCACGTTGTTCGCGAATCGCACATACTCCGCGCCGGGTTCCGCGTAAATTTCATCCACTACGTAGCTCTCATAGCCTGCCCGGTTGGTGTGGTCCGAAAGGTCGGTGGATTGCTTGAGCTTAACGGTTTTTTCCCGGGTACCTTTGGCTGTGTCTTCAAAGATAACCACGCTGGCGGAAGGTGTTTTGGCCTTGCCGGAATAGCCTATTTTGCTCAGCTTGAGGTACGCCTGATTGACGTTATTTTGGGATTGAATGGACGCTACCGAAATCTGCTTAACCAGCTTGCGGTCATAGGCTTGCACAGGGCCGAGCTGGTACACCACATGGTAGGGATTTCGGTGCGTAGCGGAATAGCGCAGAGCGAACAAAGGCTTGAGGTGGTTTACTGCCCGGCGGGCCTTGGCGGTATTATCAACCGACTGGGGCTCGTCGATGATCAGCACCGGGCGCACGTTCTGAATAAACTCGATGGGCTTTACGCCTGACATACGGTCTTGCTCCCGGTGAATCACCGACAACTTCTTGATCTGCTGGGGCGTGAGCGTGTCGTAGTTGTCGACATCGCCTGCATCCCGCTGGAAGGCCTGAATGTTGATCACCATAATCTGCAGGGTATTGCTGGTGGCGAACTGACGCACCTTGGATAGGTCCTTGGCGCTATAAACGTAGTGATCAAAGGGCGCGTTGTTGTAAAGACTGCGGAAGTGCTCTTTCATCATCGCAAGGGACGACAGCACCCCTTCCCGAATGGCAACCGATGGCACCACAATAATGAATTTACGTAGCCCTAGCTTCTTGTGCAGCTCAAAAATACTGCGCAGGTAAACATAGGTTTTGCCAGTGCCAGTTTCCATTTCCACCGAGAAGTTGGGGAAGGGGTAATCGTCTCCGTCTTCGAACAGAGTGGCGGACTTCTCGATAAAATTCTGCTCCTGCGCTTTGCGCAGGTTCTCCAACAGTTTGTCCGGGTTCAGCGCCAGAGTGTTGGCAATGCCGAGTTCCCGGAATCGCTCACCGTCAGTCGACAAACCATTGAACACCGAGAGGGTCGATTCGATGGCGTCCTGTTGAAAATCCAGGTTGGGGTTGAACTTCAGTTTCATCATCAGCCCCTTTTAAACGGTTTTGAAATCAATCTGGTCGATTTTTTCTTTGCCCTGATTGTGGGCCTCGAAGGTTTTCGCAGCGTTGGTTTTGAGTTGATCGTTGCCGTGGAACGCCTTGTCCAGGCAAATAAACTGGCCGGGGGCCTTGGCCAGCACGGCGTCAATCAAGGCCTGATCGATGGTGTCTGCCAGATGCACCAGTAAGGCGCCCTCGGCTACGGAAAACACGGCATGGCTGGCCAACTCAACTTGCTCCACCTTTTCCGAAGGCATTACTCCGGCCTTGATCAGCAGTTCGTAGAGCAGGTCTTCCTGGCTGGCGTTGGGATCGATGTGATCGACGTTGAGTTCCATTTGCTGGAGTAGCTCGTCGTCGGAGACGTCTTTGCTGGGGGCTTGCCAGAGTTTGAAGTTGGTTTGGTTTAGCTTTAGGACGCGAAAGCCGAGGTCGAGCCCGCCTGATAGATCATGCTTCATGCTCTTTGCAACATTTCGAATCCTAGACTTTCCCAGGTCAGATATAAACTTCGCAGACTGTTCTTCTGTTTTTAGGGGTTCGGGTAGCTGAACAGCGAGAAATTTTCTGTTGCCATTGTCTTCAAGATTCTGTGCAAAAATAGAATGCGCCAAAGGAGCGCTGCCGGAAAAAAAGTCCATGACGACTTCATTGTTATCCGACTTTGTACCAATCTTTATCAAATGTCTCAAAAGGCGCGTGGGCTTTACCGAATTAAGAACGTTTTCTGTGCTCTCAAAATCTACATATTTAATAAGCTCTTTTTTTGCTTCCTGAGTGTGGCCAACCATTTTATATGTAAGAAGTGTTTGAGGAATT
>Ga0307952_1000351_pt1 | contig 28094 bp, 16 predicted proteins | sample OrgLakmetagen376_FD_201821 | JGI IMG/M metagenome (GOLD analysis project Ga0307952, IMG submission 201821) | Saline water microbial communities from Organic Lake, Antarctica - #376 | ecosystem: Environmental > Aquatic > Non-marine Saline and Alkaline > Saline | place: Antarctica: Organic Lake...
GTAAAGCTATCCTCATTTTCCTCTCTCCTTCTCACTCTAAAAAAGCTTTCAGAATAGAAATATCCAAAAGCTAAAGAAAAATGTCCGTTTAGCTGTTTACTCTATCTCCCTACTCAAATCTCCCAACTCAATACTATAAAAATACTCCTTCGGATTTTTACAGTACTGAGTGTGAGTAGAGGGAGTATCGAGGCGACTTCGGAATGGCGGTATTCTTAATTCTTGAGTTTTCTTTTATAACTAGTTTGTAGAAAAGTAACCTCATGCGTTGAGGAAAACGATTATATAAAAGGGCTTAGTTCTAATTATCATTGTAATTTTGTATATTTGCATTATGGAAACCAAAAAGAAGATAAAGGACCTATATCGTAGCTTGTTGCCTGTGTATCAAACTGAGGTTTTAAACGAGTTGTTAGCGGCGCACGAACTAGACGGCGTATTGCTTGATCAAGCGAAGGATGTCGTAAAAGGCAAACGTCCAAAAAAAACGTGTCCTGTTTGCAGTAGCACTAATGTATATAAGCGTGGTAAGCAGAATGGCAGTCAAACTTACCAATGTAATGATTGTAAAAAAAATTACAGAGATACTACTGGTACAGCTCTTTATAATATCCAGAAAAAAGAAAAATGGCAGTCCTATTTGGATTTAATGGAACGTGGTACGCCAATAAAAGTAATTGCCGCAAAATTGGGGATAAGTATTCAGACTAGCTTTGATTGGCGACACAAGGTGTTAAGTTCCCTGGAGCAATTTATCCCAGATAACTTGGCCAATACGGTGGAATGTGATGAATTAGAATTTTCAATAAGCAACAAAGGAGATCGCAATTTAGAGAGAAAACCTAGAAAACGTGCAAGTGATTTTAAACGTAACAAGGATAAGGGCGTAGTCTCTACGGTTCAGGTTGTAGCAGCAGTAGAAAGGAATACTGGTCATAAAATCTTTAAGGTTGTAGAAAGTAAAAGACTTACAAAAGAGCAGATATCAAAGGTGTTAGACGGGAAAATTGAAGATGGAGCTACTCTTATAACTGACAAACATCCTTCGTATAAAGCTTATGCAAAGAGCAATGAGAAAATCAAACATAAAAGATTGTTGGCAAAGGATCACGTTGACAAAAAAGACAAAACTATACATCTGCAAAAGGTGAATAACGTACACTCACAAGTTCGAGACTTTATTCGTCCGTTCAATGGGGTAAGTTCAAAGTATCTTCAAAATTATTTGAACTGGTATGCTTATAAGGAAAAGGTGAACAATAGTAAAACTACGCTCAAAATGTGGTTCGTTGCAATCCTGATGTCTGAAAACGCATACGGAATATATAGGCTATTTAAGCAAAATGACATGATAATTAGAACTTAGCCATATAGAGTAATAAAATGTCAAAATAATCAGTAATTTTCTTTCTCAAAACAATGCTAACAAAAGAAGTAGATCTGATATCCAAATTAATGATTAATACAAGTAAGTAGGGCATGAAATTGAATGTTAAAAACTATAGAGAAATTTTAAAGGCATTTGATTTGCCTTCCTTCTGGGAGGATCAATTAAAAACAAAAAACCTAAGGAACAAAGGAGTTGCTCTTAGGATTTTAGACGATATTAGTGAAAACGCTTCAAGTATTGCTATTTCAGGGAAAGCAGGTGAAAATGACGACAATCTGCGTAAACACGCGAAGAGTATCTTTATGAAATTTGACTCAAACGATGCATTTAGATTTTTGGAAGATGATTTTGATAAGGATTTTAATGCGTTTGACGCAGTGAGGATTCACGATGCTTTAAAAGAAAGATCAAAAACAAAACTTTTACCTCTGTTGATTAGATGGGTAAGTTCTGCTAAGAATGAATCTTTCAAGTCTTTTTTAATTCAAGAAATAGGTTATTTTAAGCAAAAAGAGAGTGCTGAACAATTGGTTGAAACTTTTCAAAATAGTTCTAGTATAATTATTAAATCACAAATTGCTAAAACCTTAGGTATGATTGATTACAAAAAATCTATTCCAATGTTAATAGATGCCTATAATTACAATTCATTTGAAGTTCAAAACAGCATAATTTATGCAATGGGAGATTTTGGAGATATTGAAGCCTTAGATTTCCTTGAAAGGATATACAGACAATCACATAATAAAGAAACACAAATAAAAATTTTACATAACATACACTTAATTGACAAAACAGGCACAGTATTTGAAAAACTTAAAAAAAATAGTGCTTCAGAATTTGAAACATCGATATTTGAATATATCGAACAAGGTCATTCTGTAAGATAAACTATATCAATCGAATATTAAAGACACCAAATGGACGAAGTTGTTTACTTATATCAATACTTAATATTTTTCTATTCATTTTTACTTACAGTAATATACATTAGTTTAGCTGGTTTTGCGTACATTAATATTTTAAGAACTAAAAGAAAATATACATCAAAAGAAGAGGATGATTTAAAATTAATGCCAGAAATTGCTCCAGGTATTTCCGTAGTTGCTCCTGCTTACAATGAAGAGGTTATTATTATTGATAACGTGAAATCTTTAATGGGATTAGATTACCCCAATTTTGAAGTTGTTATTGTTAATGACGGAAGTAAAGATAAAACTTTGGAGTTACTTATTGATGAATTTGAACTTGTAGAAATCCCGTTTCCCTACATTCAAAAAGTTGCTTGTCAACCCGTTAAGCGTATCTTTCGATCTACAAATGAAAAATTCAAACGTTTATCTGTTGTAGATAAAGAAAACGGGGGTACAAAGGCAGATGCTATGAATGCGGGGGTAAATATTGCCCAGTACGATTACTTTATCAATACCGATGTAGATTGTATTCTTGCGCGTGACACTTTATCAAAAGTTATTTTACCTGTCTTAGACTCTAATGTAACAGTCATTGCTGTTGGAGCAACAATGCGAATGGTTAACAGCTGTGAGTTAGAACACTCCGTTATGAAAAGAGTAAGACCTCCAAGGAGAATCATTCCTCTTTTCCAAGAAACCGAATATTTGCGTTCCTACCTTTTGGCGAAGATGGGATGGTCATTTTTTAATATCCTTCAGAATGTATCTGGTGGTTTTGGACTTTTCTACAAACCAGTAGTAATCGAAAGTGGAGGATTTGATCCATTATCTCACGCTGAAGATATGGACATGACATTCAGAATGATAGCCTATATGATGGACAATAAAAAGAAATACAAGATAGTCCAAATCCCCGATACTTGTTGTTGGACAGAGGGTCCTCCAAATGTAAAAGTTCTCAACAGGCAGCGCTCACGTTGGGGAAGAGGTTTGCTACAGATATTTTTTGTGCATAGGAGGTTCTTGTTTAATCGTAAATACGGTAGATTGGGTCTTTGGATAATGCCTTATGCATTGGTTTTTGAATTTTTAGCGCCAATTATAGAGTTTACAGGATTCTTTTTTCTGGTTTTTTTAACATTAACAGATCAGATTAATTACTCGACTTTCTGGTTAATGTTAATATTTGTTTATCTGATAGGTATTACCGTTTCCTTGGTAGCTATTTTCTTTGATCTTATGACTAAAAAGCTTTACAACAACTATACAGAGTACTTAAAGCTTGTTTTATTTTCTTCCTTCGAAGCATTTCTATATCATCCATTAATTGTAATATTTACATTGAAAGGGTATTTTGACTTTTTAACACGTAAAAATTTCAGTTGGGGAGATATGACCCGACAAGGATTTACACAAACGGAATCAAGTACATCAATACCAAGAACTGATTCAATCGATATTAAATGAGAAATATTATGGTATTAAAAAGATAAGAATGAATGCAAAAGTAGTACTTATGAGAAAAATTTCATTTGCCTTATTTATGTTGCTAATAAGTCAATCATTATTTTCCCAAACAGAAATAAACTTGGATGGAAGAGAATCATATATTGACAAAGCAACTAATCAATTTAGTCTTGAGAAATGGGAGGAAGGAAAAAGAACCATTGATAAAGGTCTCAAAATATATAAATTAGATTCAGATCTTAGAATGTTGGCTGGTAAATACTACCACCACAAAGGTCAAAATGATAAAGCCCGTTACGAACTCATAAAAGCTTTACAAATAAATCCTGATAATGTAGATGCTAAGCAGATATTGGTTAATGTTGAGCTAGAAACGAAGCGTTACTCTAGTGCTATTTGTTATGTCAACGAATTACTTGAAGTGAATCCTTATTGGAGGGGTTTATGGCGTAAAAAAATTCAACTATATAGACTTCAAGGCAATGAAATTGAAGCAAACAGACTACAATTAAGAATTAACCAAGTCTATCCAGAAGATACAATATTAAAGAGAGACTACTTGTATGCAATTGAACTAGATGCAGCAGCTAAAAGAAAATCAGGAGATATTGATGGAGCAATAGAATTAAGCAAAAAATTACTCAAGGAAAACCCAAAAGAAGTAGATAAATACATACTTATAGCAAATGATTATCTTAAAGCAGGAAACTTGAATGCTGCCTTAACTTACATTAACCGAGGGCTAAATAGTTTTCCGAACAATAGCGAGCTGATAAATAAAAAAGCAGGCATATTAGCAGAGCAAAAAAAATATGACGAACTCCTCCCCTTTTTAGAAAAGAAAGGATACACGCAGCAATATGGTTATTATTTATTGGAAGCTGCCCGCTATTCAAAAAACCAGGAAACGCATATTCTTTATGGAAAGGTTTTTATAGAGAATCCAGGAAATGAGGAAGCATTTGAAAACATATACAATTACACTATAACTGCTCAACAGTACAACGAAGCATTGCGCTTAATCAATCTGCAACGTTCAGTCAACGGCGAATCTAAAAATTTATATATAAAAGAACTGAACACCTATTCATTGATGGGTAATGAAACTAAAAGCGCAGCATTAACAAGAAGATTGTTTGAACGCTACCCCAATGATTATGATGTTCAAAATGCTTATGTCAATGTAATTCTAGATGACGCTAAAAGTAAGATGGTTGAAAAAAGATATGCCGAAGCCATAGATGATTGGTATAAAATAATTCAGTATGGTGATGAAGACTTGGTCTATGTGGCAAGAAACTCTATTTTTAATGCTCACTTAGAACTTGGTGAATATCTTGATGCATTAAACGCACTTAATGAACTCATTGCTATTGACAATACAAATAACGATTTATACCTAAAAAGAGCAGATTTGTATCACAAGCAGAAGGATTTCAATATGGCACTCACATCCTATGAAAAAGTTCTTGAGCAATCAAATAGTAACCAAAAATTAAGATATATCTCTGGATACTCGAATATGGCAACTCTAATCATTAAAGAATTAGTTGGTGTATTTAGATACAATGAAGCCCTTTCGTATACTGAAAGATGGTTAGAACAGGATCCGAAAAATTTATTGGCATTGAGATATGCGATTAATCTATCCTATCAAACAAATAATATAGAAAAGGCTTTTGTATATGCTGATAAAGGAAATGAACTCTACCCTGAGAATGCTTTCTTTAAAGTTAAATTGGCTGAAATAAGAGCCATGAATCCTGAAAATTATCAAGAAGTTTATTATTCGCTATTGCAAGATTTAAATACAGACCCTTACAATCCTGAGTTGATCAATGCATACGCACAAATCACAGATCAATATAGCCATCAACTCATTAGAGGGGATAAAAGTCCAGAAGCACTTAGAATACTCAACAATGCTTTAGCATATTCTCCAAATAGCAATACCCTCAAGTACTCTAAAGGAATTGCTTATGAGAAACTAAAGGTATACGACTCAGCTTACTATTATCAATCTTTCTATGTGCCTTCAGCGGAGGAAATGCGAGGGTTTAATCATTATTTATATTATCTATATTATAAAAGTTTAGATAATGAAATTGGATTACATCACTTACGGAGTCGCCCGGGTGATTTTGATGCAATAAGTCCATTGTCATCAATCCATTACACAAAAACAAAGAGGCGCAACGCCTACACTGGAAGAATTAATTATGCAGGTCGGCCACCTGGGAAGGGTTATCAAGTGCAAGGAATTTGGACAAGAGAATGGAACTATAGAACAAGAACCCGGATTGATGCGGCCCTGGCAAATCAGTTTTTTCCTAAGATCAGTATTAATGCATCGATATTTAGAGATGTAAATATTCGAAAACAAATTAATCTAGAGCTGGGTGCTGGTTATAGACTTTTGGATACAGTTAGTTCCAATTCAAATCTAGCGAATCTAGACATGATCAATATTGTTGTAGGAGTTACGAAAGTGATAGATGACTTTAGAATAAATGTTAAGTTAAATAACTTCTTACTGGACTTTAATTATTTATTTAACATCACAGCAAATGGGAGATACAACTTATGGTCTCCAAAACATTATGTGACAGCAATAGCAGGGGTTGGAACATCACCAGATATTGAATTGATAGATTATCAAATTTATAATGGCTTTAATGCCTTAAATACTATGGTTGGTGGCGGGTTTACTTATATATTTGCCAAAAACGTATCTTTTGGAATATTAGGAACTTGGTACAACTATAAAATAAATGAACTTCTACCCAGTGATAAAGAATACAGAAACTTTCACAATATATTCTTAAATTTAAATGTTGCATTTTAATAAAAATTTGTGTCTGTACTTAATCTTGTTTATAACAAGTATGAGTTGCTCTGCAAAAAGCCCTATTGGTTTAAAAGCAGAGAAATATGTTATTTCTAGCGAAAAAGATATGGAGAGTAGATCTCTTGCTGATTTAGCGTTTAATAAATTACAGCAATATACTGATCAAAAAGATATCGTTTTAAAAGGAAATAGTAATATTAGCAGTAACTACAAAACAATTTATTTTGAAGTAAGTCCTAATTCGACTTATGACTATTGTCTTCACCTTAATAAAAACAACCTATCGGTTACCCTAAAAAATAAAAAGGATGCAGCATGGATTATTAGTCAAATTGTGGAAGAAATAAGTACAATAGATGACCGTTTCAAAGCTACTGATTTGCCGCCATCAACAATAAAATTCTCCACAAACTGCAATAACTTTGATTTTTCATATCGTGATCCTCACTACGCTAGTAACCTTATTCCAGGAAACTCATTAATATTCGGAAACAATAGTGTTGACCTTGACTGGGGTATTTGGGGACATAACTTAGCAAAAGTAATGAAAGACATAAATGACACCAATATTTATGCTTTAGTAAATGATGTTCGAAATAAAGATCAATTTTCATTTAGTTCACCTGAGTTAATCAATCATCTCACCCAATATATTCTTTATAATTTTGGAGATGGAAAAGAGAAGGGTTACCACTTCATGATAATGCCTCAGGATAATAACTTAGTTTGTTTATGCGAAAAATGCAAAAATATTGGTAACACTAAAAACAATGCTACTCCAGCAGTAAGTTATTTTATTCGTAAAATGGCTGATAAATTTCCAAAACATAAGTTTTTCACTTCCTCTTACAATACTACAATAGAACTTCCAAAAGAAAAATTAAATGACAATACAGGTGTTTTTCTAAGCACAATAACCTTAAAAAAAGGAGTTGACCTTAGTATCTCACAGCCTAAAACAGCAGAATTTATTAAGGATTTGAAATCTTGGGAGGACATTACGGAAAATATTTATATTTGGGATTATTCAGCAAATTTTGACGATTACCTTACCCCTATTCCAGTGCTTTACAGTTTGCAAAAACAGTTGCGATTCTATAAAAATTATGGCGTAAAAGGAGTCTTTTTAAACGCTAGTGGATATGATTACACATCTTTTGGAAATTTAAAGACATTCATAGCTGGGGCATTATTAAAAAATACTGAAGTAGACATTGATATGCTATGCTCTTCCTTTTTTAAAAAATACTATCCTCAAAATCATGAATTGTTAACAAATTACTACTTAACTCTAGAAAAGTCTTTTGCTAAAACAAACAAAACATATACTCTTTACGCTGGAATAAATGAAATTTCATCTTCATACTTGGATGTCGGAAATTTCATAAAATTCTATCAAGCGCTTAAAAATGTAATTCCCGAAACCAATAAAGAAGAAAAGGAAAAATTAGAAAAACTTTACACAGCTCTATCTTACACTAAACTACAAATTGCTTATAATGAGGCTACGGGGATATATGGATGTGCAGAATTTGTAAGAAATAAATTAGTGATAAAACCTGAAATAAAAAAAATTCTAAATAATTTAAGTGATTTCCCTGATTACGGAAACCTCAATAACTATAAAGAAGCCAATGGAGCTTTAAACAAATATATTGATATTTGGAAAAATAAGATAATAAATAAGCGATTTGAAAACTTATTATTTAATGAAACTATTACGATTTTATCTGACAAAGATGAGGGATTTGAAGACACTCAATACTTGAATAACGGATTGCCTGGCTTTGATCATGACTACCATCAAGGTTGGTATATAAGCAGTAAGGACTTAAAAGTGAGATTTTCGGTGGAAAAAATTGATGGTGAAAAAAGTTTGAACTTTAGTTTTATGAATAATGATAGACATGGATTTTATCCACCAATTAAGATAGAAGTTTGGGGAGATAATAAACTAATTAATACAACAGAAAATGTTAATTACGATACAGCTTTGGAAGCCATAGATTTTAGCTTAACTTTAAATCTCACAGATATTAGAAACATTGAAGTGCTCTTCACACGCAGAGAGCTGGAAAAGAGCAAGATTGCATGTGACGAAATACGGCTTTTAAATTAAAATTATGAAAAACTTCATTCATATAGTTTTTGCAATATCAATATTACTGACATTTTATGGATGTAGTGATTTAAGTAAAAAAACCACTACGCTTAAGATTGTTGAAAATAATAGGCACTACTACCCTGTTTTACGTGGCCAAGAATTGGATGTTGTTTTTACTATAATTAATACTGGAAAACACCCATTTGTTCTTTCAGATTTACTTATAACCTGTGGTTGTATTGTTCCTCGTAAATCATCTATAGGCTCAATTCCAGCTGGGAAAGAGGGTAAGATAATTCTTACATATGACAGTAATAAAAATATTGGATTTGTAAAACACTTCGTTGATATATATGGAAATTTAGATAAAGTTGAAAAAATATCCCTGGTATTTGATACCAATGTTGTTCCAGATGCCCTCTACACAAAAGACTATGAAGAGCTATACAAAGAAAAAAGAACCAAGGCTGGCCTTGATGTTAAAGGAATTGTTGATGGAGATGAAAATAATAAGGGATTTTATTTAGATGAAGACTTTTAAATCAACTAGTAGAATTATAATAATTCCATCCTCTACGATTGATCAATTTAAAAAACTATTTATTGAACAAACTTTGGTTTGGTCTAATAAAATTTAATATTTTTAATAAAAATAAATCGCATATTATTTATAGCTATATAATGAAACTGATTATTCTCGTCTTACTACTCGTTTTTTTTAACCATAATTGCTTTTGTCAAAACGCTCATTTTGATAGTATATACGAAAAAATAGGTAGAGAATTAGAGAACACTGATCCCGAAAAATCACTCAACAATGTAGATTATTTATACAGTATATCAAAAAATGATAATGAAAGACTTAGGTCGTTAATTTTAAAAGCTGCTTTTTTAATGCATTGTGGGTTAAATGACGAGGCTCAAATTATCTTTTTCGAAGCAGAAGAACTTGCTCAAAAAAATAAAAACTATCAAGCTCTCACCAGTATTTATGGATATATCTCATCTATCTATCGAGAATCAGGACTATATGCCTCAAGTCTAAAATATTTAGAGAAAGCAAGTCAAAGTAGTGGGAAAATTGAAGAAAATGATGTGAGATGGAGATTCAAAGGGAACATTATACAAGAAAAGGGAAATATAAAAATGGAGAAGGGGAACTATATTGAATCAATAGTACTTATCCGAGCCTCATATAAGTATTTCTTAAAAATAAAATCAAACACCGAAATAGATATATATAACCACCTAGCCAGAACAAATGGAGTTATCTCAAAAAACTACTTATTGTTAAATGAAATAGACTCCTCTTTCTACTATTTAGCAAAAGCAAAAGAAAATTTAGCCAAATCTGACATAATTATAAGGCCATTGGAAGGCTTCTTATTTAACGGACTGGCTGAAGCCTATTTGGCAAATAAATCTTATGATAAAGCGGAAGAAAATTTTCTGAAAGCAAAAATAATAGCAGATGAAACAAATAATTTTGATTTAAAAAAAGACGTTTATAAATCAATGTGTAATTTTTATAAAGAGTTAGGACGAAATGAAAAATTCATTGCTTTTAATGAGCAGTACTTAAAGTTAATTGAACAAGATCAAAGATCAAAGAAATTAGTTGCCGACAAGCTCCTGAATAATCTTTACGATCAACAGATCTATTTAGAAGCGAATGAACATATAAAAACACGAACTATTACCTTGTTAATTATTTTTTCAATTTTATTGGTTGCGCTATTAATATGGTACATCTACAAAAAAAGACAAAATCAAAAAAAGTTTCAATCTTTCATCAATGAATTGGATAAGAATAAAGACATAATTACAGATACAGATAATGAATTTTTTATTCCTGAACCTGACAATAACAAAAGTTATATGTCAAAAGAGAAGGAATTAATCATTCTTAAAGATTTGGAAAAATTTGAAAAAACAGAATTCTATTTGAATAAAGACATTTCTTTAGGTGTTTTTTCAGGTAAAATGGGAACCAACCAAAGATATCTTACCCACGTGATTAAAAAGTATAAAAATGCTGATTTTGCAACATACATTAATGAATTAAAAATCAATTATATTGTCAAACGCATTAAATCTAATCCAAAATATTTAATGTATAAAATTAGTTACCTGGCAGAAGAATGTGGTTTTTCTTACCACAGTAGGTTTACAATCAACTTCAAAAAGGTTACAGGTACGACACCCTCAGCATTCATAGCTTATGTAAAAGAAGAGAATGAAAGGATGAAAAAGAATGAATAACATTAATCCATTAAAGAAATCGTACTTATAACAACAAATATATAGATGACTACTTTTGTGTAAGATGCCCAGTTTCTATAAAAGAAAAATGAAAGTAACATATGACTTTTTCAATCTTCATTTGAAGTTTTGAACCAGGAAGTAAATCTATATTAAAAAATGGTTAACGATACTTCTAATCATTTTAAATTAAGGATCTCAATGTGAAATCAAAACCAAGCCTATTCCTAAATCGATATCAAATACTTGGTAATCAGATACATAAAACAGTCTAAACAGGGATTGTAAAAAATAAAGTATTTAACTCAAAAAAAAAGATGCTTTTGGCTTACTCTTATGCTTATAACTTATTGCTTAAACTTTATCATGAAATCAATAGTAATCATTCTACTTATACTATCGTCTTGCTTGCAATGCTTTGCTAAAAAGTTATATTTTGATAGTATTTACAAAAAAACAATTGGAGAGTTATTACAATCAGATCCAGAAGGTGCTTTAGAGAATGTGGATTTATTATTATCTATTTCAAAAGACAATAAAGAAAAATTAAAAGCATTGTTTCTTAAAGCTGATTTGCTCAGACGTTATGGTTTAAAAAATGAAGCGATTAGTATATTTTTAAAAGCAGATAGTATTGCTAAAATAGAAAATGACTATATAGCACTAACCAGGGCAAACGGACTCCTAGCGACTACATACAGAGAAGTTAACCTTCAACAAACTGGTGAAAAGCATATAAATAAAGCAATTCAATCCAGTAAGAAAATTAAAAATAAAAGGTATAGAATTAAATTCCAAGAAAATTTATTAGAAGAAAGTGCATATATTAAATTAGCTGATAAAAAATACAATGAAGTGATTGAAATCATGAGAAATGCAAATAAACTTCTCCTAAAAGTCAATAATACTATAACTAATATACCTTTCGGTCTTGCGTCAAACAATGCCTTAATAGCTGAAAGCCATTTAGGTCTAAAAAATACTGACTCAGCTTTCTTTTACTTCTCAATAGCAAAAGAACAACTTTCTAAATCACACCTCGCTAACAGTCCTTTTAAGGGATACATTTATAAAGGTGAGGGCTTGACTTATCAAGAAATTAAAGCCTATAATGATGCTGAAAATTACTTCTTAAAAGCAAAGACAATTGCTGATGAATCGAACTTTTTTGATTTAAAAAAAGATGTTTATAACTCCATGAGAAATCTTTATAAGGAAATCGATGATCAGGAGAAATACGTCGTTATTAATGAGCAGTATTTAAAACTTGTTAATGATGAACAGGTTTCACGCGAATTAATTGCCGACAAATTGATTGAGGGACTATACTTAAAGGAGTCAAAGTCAAATAATAAGCAACGCCAAAAGTCATTAATAATATATACCCTTATCACCTTTCTAATTATAGCAATAATTATATTGAGTTGGTTCATTTATAGGAAAAAGAATAATCAAAAAAAGTTTCAAACCTTTCTGGAAGAGAAATATAGACCTACTGTAAAAGTTAAACCTATTCCTCTTGAGTTAAAAGAAGTAGAAAAGGAGAAGAGAAGTTATATGTCTAAGGAAAAAGAAAAAAGTATTATTGAAAGTTTGGCTAAAATTGAAGAGACAGCGTTCTATTTAGATGAAGATATTTCGCTTAGCGCGCTATCTACTAAAATCGGAATCAATCAAAGGTACCTTACCTATGTAATTAAAAAAAATAAGCATACTGACTTTGCAACCTACATCGATAAATTACGCATTAATCATATAGTAGACCTCATAAAAACAGACCCTAAATTTTCGCAATACAAGATTAGTTATTTAGATGAAAGTTGTGGTTTTTCCTCACATAGCAGATTTTCGGTCAATTTCAAAAAAATAACGGGTAGTACTCCATCTGCCTTCATTGCTTACGTTAAAAAAGAGAATGAAAAGAAAACAAGTTAGCTTTTACTCAGTCACTGCTCCTACTTTCAGTTTGAATCCTATTCCATGAATATTTTCAATACTTACATTTGAATCTCCTGCTAAATACTTTCTGAGTTTAGTAATAAACACATCTAATGAGCGTCCAACGAAATAATCATCCTTTCCCCATACTCCATTCAGAACAACTTCTCTGGCTACGACCTTATTTTCAAACTTTGTTAATAGCTTCAATATTTGCGTTTCTTTCTTAGTTAGTTTCTTTTCAAAATCTGGACTTGTCAATTTATAATTAGCAACATCAAAAATAAAATGCCCCAATTGAATTTGATCTTTGTTTTCTTTTCCTGTACGAATATTAACTCTTTTCATTAAAGCGCGAACTCTTACTTTTAATTCATCAGAACTAAATGGTTTTGTCAAATAATCATCTCCTCCAGCATTGAATCCTTTGACTTTATCTTCGGTCATTGCTTTAGCTGTTAAAAATAAGATTGGAATGTTTTTATCGACTTTTCGCACATCTTCAGCCAAACTAAATCCATCCTTTTTAGGCATCATGACATCAAAGATGCATAAATCATAAGGCTCGTCATTAAAACGTTTAAAGCCTTCCATACCGTCAGAAGCAAGTGAAACCTCATAACCTTGCATTTTCAATTGATCTGAAATAATAAACCCTAAACTAGTGTCGTCCTCTACTAATAATATCCTTGGTTTCATTTGCTTTAATTTATTGCTTTGGGAATCCAGAAAGTAAAAGTACTTCCATGCCCTAATTTACTTTGAGTACTCATTTTCCCTCTGTGTTTATCGATAATTAATTTAACATAATACAAGCCCAAACCAAAACCTTTCACATCATGTTTATTACCCGTTGGCACGCGGTAAAATTGATCAAACACTTGTTTCAATTGTTCTTTTTCTATTCCTATACCATTATCTCGAATACTGATTTCTATCCCATTGTTCTTGTTTTGGGAAAGTACTTTTACATTGGCCGCGCCATGAGAGTACTTCACTGCATTATCTAAAAGATTAAAAATGATATTGGTAATATGCACCAAATCTACTTTTACTTTGATTTTTTCGGCATTCAACTCAAGCTCTATTTTCCCTCCAGCTAAGGTTTGGTTAAACCTAAAGCTTTCCGCAGTTTGCTCAATCAATTTATGCATATCAACTTCTTCGATTTCGAGATCTAACTCATTTTTATCAAGTTTTGCCATATTTAGTACCCGCTCAACTTGATCCTCTAAACGTTTATTTTCTTTATAAATTACTTCTGCATATCTTTTTAAACGTTCCGGATCTTTAGAAAAATCATTTTGCATCAGCATCTCACTAGATAGGGCAATTGTAGAAATAGGTGTCTTTAATTCGTGAGTCATATTATTCACAAAGTCAGACTTAACTTCAGAAATCCTTTTTTGTTTAATGATTACAGAAACTGAAAATGCAAAGAAAATTAAAAGTACACCCACAATAATAGCAACATACAACCAAGGAGAACTGACTACAACTAATTCATCATTCGGTTGAGAAAATAATTCCGGAAAATAAACTGTAAAATAATGTCCGTCTCTTTTCCAAGCTAATTCAGGAGAGGTTACTCCTATCTCATTATCCGATGCAGGTGCATAAAGAGAATCCTTACTAAAACGAATTAGATTTCCATAAACAATACTGTCATTAAAACAGTCATAAATTCCATATTGAAAGTTTTGGGTAATGTTGTGCTCGTAAAAAGTACGCTTTAGAAGTTGTTCTAAATAATAAGGATGTAAGTTCTCGTTGATATCTACCAGAAAGTAATTTGAACTTTTCTGCTTTACTGCGCCATAAAGATAGGAACTATCTACATGTTGAGAACCAGCTTCTTCAACCGTATTTCTTAGCGCAACCCGAACAGACTCCTCAAATTGACGAACATTAAGACTATCTTGGCGTTCTTGCAATATCACAGCAACTTTTTGCGCCTTAATTGTCCGATTAATCCAAAAAACTTGAACCATTAAAATACTGATAATCGAAAGTACTCCGATTATAATAACAGCGTTAATGGTTCGTCTATTCATAATTTAAAAATACTGAGATTTGCATCATTACAACGCAAACCTCAGTTAAAAGCAATTATTAATCAATAACTTTTAATTCTTTACCTACTTTGATGAAAGCGGCAATTGCTTTATCTAAGTGTTCTTTTGTATGTCCTGCTGAAATTTGCGTACGAATTCTGGCTTTTTCTTTAGGAACAACTGGATAAAAGAATCCAATAGCATAAACTCCTTCTTCTAACAATTTATCAGCAAATTCTTGAGATAATGCTGCATCATAAAGCATAATAGGAACGATTGGAGAATCTCCTTTTACGATATCAAAACCTGCTTTTACTATTGCTTCTTTAAAGTAAAGAGTGTTTTCTTCTAATTTATCTCTTAATTCAGTATTGTCACTTAAAATATCAAATACTTTAATTGAGCCTCCTACTAATGAAGGCGCAAGAGAGTTGGAGAATAAGTAAGGACGAGAACGTTGACGCAACATATCAATCACTTCTTTGCTGGCAACAGTATAACCTCCCATTGCTCCTCCTAATGCTTTACCTAATGTTCCTGTGATGATATCCACACGGTTCATACAATTGTAATATTCTGGAACTCCACGTCCAGTTTTTCCAATAAAACCTGCAGAGTGACATTCATCGCTCATAACGAGGGCATCGTATTTATCTGCTAAGTCACAAATTTCATCCATTTTTGCAAAGTCACCATCCATAGAGAATACACCATCTGTAACGATAATTCTGTGACGTTGGTCTTGTGCTTTTATTAATTGCTCTTCAAGATCAGCCATATCGCTGTGCTTGTAACGGTAACGCTCTGCTTTACATAAACGCACTCCGTCAATAATGGAAGCGTGATTTAACGCATCAGAGATAATTGCATCTTCTTTTCCAAATAAAGGTTCAAATAAACCACCATTTGCATCAAAAGCTGCCGCATATAATATGGTATCTTCTTTTCCGTAGAAATCTGAAATATTTTTTTCTAAATCTTTGTGAATATCTTGAGTTCCACAAATGAAACGTACTGATGACATTCCAAAACCGTGGGTATCCAAAGCGTCTTTTGATGCTTGAATGACATCAGGATGTGAAGACAAACCCAAGTAATTGTTAGCACACATGATAACTACCTCGTCACCGTTTGCAACCTCCACCTCTGCTCCTTGCGGAGATACAATTATGCGCTCTCTTTTGTAAACGCCATCGGCTTTTATTCCCTCTAATTCTTTTGCTAAATGATTTTTTAATCCTCCGTACATCTGCTTTCTTTTTGTTTAAAACAAAATTAATCATTTTAAGGATATTTGAATTAGAAATGATGGATAAATGAAATCAGAATCAAGTACAGGAAATTTAAGAATAGCTATCTAGTGTCTGATGCTTTGACCCTCTTCAAGCTTAATCTTTTTAAAGTAATGATTGACAGCGAATCCTCCCGTTTTTTTTTTCGGTAAGGGGACAGGGGGAGAATAGAATTTATTACTTAGTGTCTTGTCGGAAACAAACGATTTTTATTCCCGATTGTTTTCGGGATGAGAAATATTTATTCAATCATAATAATTTTTTAAGTTTTTTCCCGATTTCTAGGGACAGGCTATGAGCTTGCTTTGCTGCGGTTTGGTTTTGTTTCTTTAGGAGATGTGTTATGATGAACTTGTCAAAATACCAAAGCATTAGCCGACAATAAAAAAAGTGAAATATACCCAAAAGAATCAATTTTAATTTGTTGAGTAAAAACATTTAAGGTGTTTAAGTAGGGTGTTTTATTTACCCGCCTGTTGTAATATTTAACCGTTTTCTATTTAAACAAAAAAGAGATCCTTCACAAAATCACTAAAAACAAATTTTTTAGTGATTTCACTTCAGGATGACATTTTAAGGTGTGGGAAATCAAAAAGAATGTCATCCTGAAAATCGATAATATTTATGATTTTATGATTGAAGGATCTTTTTGGAGACGAAGAGTAAAGCTAATAAAATTGAAGATTCTAACCTTTTTACTTAGTCGTAAATCATTCCTAATCTTCAAATGGAGAGGTTATTCAATAACGAGTTCGAAAAATCGTTAACTTCTTATGACATAACATTAGTAAAAAAAGAGATCCTTCGCTAAAAACCTTTGTAACCAATTGATAAAGGATTTTTCTGAGAATAATACCAAAATCAACAAGCGTAACAATATTTTATCTATCTCAACAAATTAACATGGCCGATCAATTCATATTTATTATTCTCGATATCCTCATAAACAATCTTCCAAATATATGTTCCATCTTGACATACCTTACTCCCATAAGTTCCACCCCAAAGTCCATTGATATCGAAACTTTCAAAAATCAATTCTCCCCATCGGTTAAAAATCTGCATATGAAATTCTTTTACGTTTCCTCCTACAACATAAAAATAGTCGTTAAATCCATCTCCGTCAGGTGTAAATGAATTTGGTACATACATTATTCCTTCAAAATTAATCGCGATTTCTTTTTTTGAAACACAGCTATTTTCATCCGTAAAAGTGACAGTGTAAGTCATTGATTCATTTGGAACAGCAATAGGGTTTTGACAATCTGCACATGATAAAAAAGTTATTGGCGACCAAGAATAACTACCCCCAGGATTGGGGCTACTTGCATTTAATTGAACCTCATCTCCTACAAAACCATAATAGTCTGCACTGACTTGTAAAAATGGTGTCGGATAATGATCAATCTGAACAGTGGCTGAAGAACCACAACCATATTCATCGGTAATATATACGGTGTATAGGGTAGGAAAATTAGGAGCTGCAGTTGTGATTGCAGAATTTGGAGAGGTAACACTTGATGCGGGCTTCCATTCATAAGAAACTCCCCCACTCGCCCAAAGATTTACGGTGTCTTTTGGACAAACTATTGTATCATTTCCAGCATTTGGATTTGATCCAATTATATTCATAAAAATACTATCAGTCACTGTTCCACATGGATTTGTAAAATCGATATAATACCACCTGTTAACTGGTGATGAAATTATTACATTCTGACCACTAACAGTATTTATATCTAAATTAGGGGACCAAGTAATAGTTGGAGCAAAACTAACAGACAAGTTTACCAAGTCGCCTTCACAGACAAAGGCTGTATCTCTTACAACAGGTTGGGGTGGGGATTGGAATACGATAACATTTATCTGCTCAGTTAATGTGCACCCTTCTGCAGTATATATTTCAACGTTGTAAGTCATATCAATATCTGGAGCAATTAGCAATGAATCTTCATTTGTAGGACCAATAATTGAAGAAGGACCTGAAGTGATCCAATTATAGTCAATGCCTCCATTAGCCCATATATTGACGGTATCGCCTCTACAAATTTCAATATCAGTAATCGCATTAGATGTGATAGAGAAAATTTCTAAATCCACAGTTAAAGTATCTGATCCACAAGAATCAGTAATAATCACTGTAAATGCGGTGGTTGAATTAATCGTGGCTGTTGGATTTGGCAAGGTTGGATCATCAAGGAACTGCGCAGGAGTCCATTCATAAATAGCTCCTCCTGAAGCTTCTAACTGAAAGTCATCACCAGGACAAATTGCGGTTGCTGGTTGAATAACAGTACCATTAAAATCTCCTATTTCTATGGTCAAATAACTGGTATCCGAATCAAAACAAGCGTCGTCATCAATGACCACAAACATTATTTCATAAGTACCACCAGAGGCATAGATGTGGTAAGGGGTTGTAGCTGTGCTCGTCCCTCCATCTCCGAAATCCCAAAAGTAGGAATCACCATTTTGAGAATCATTCGTAAAAAAAATAGTGTCATTTGAACAATAAGGCAAATCGGGAAATGACATTGCAGATAACATTGCTCCTAAATCAAATTTCCAAGCAGCAAGATTACAATTAGAACTGTTATTGGTTTGAGAATAAGCGCTAGGAGTAGTCGTAAACCCATTGGCATTTCCTCCACAACCACCGCAAACAGCATGATAAATCCTTCCTTGTTTATCAAACCTGCTGGTTCCTCCATCGACATGGTTTGAGCTACTTGCAACTCCTCCCATAAAAGTTCCATAATTCAATTGACCAGCGTTTTCCGAAAGCACTCCTATGTAAAAATTACTGCCGTTTGTACTCGTCTGATACGCATTTGAAGTTGTAGGGAATCCATTCGAGGTACTTCCTGAAGCTTGGCCCGTTTGGTTGGTTTGACCGCCCCAACCAGTATAATAGATTTCATTGCAATTAGAAACCAAAAAAGCAGTTGGAGAAATTTCAACTACTCCATTTCCACCACCTACAATTGTAGACCAATTTAAATTGGACAAATCAGTTGAATACTGCCGTATAAATTGACCTGAGTTGGGATTACTATAAACACCTGAACTAACTGGCATTGAACCCGCTGTTTGACCAAATACATAAATATGATCTGCTTGGTCTAATTGAACAAAAAAGGATTGGTCATATTGGTTTGTCCCTATATACGTTCCGCTCATTACGCTGGATGTTGTTCCATCCAATTCAATTAAAAACCCATCTGCTGCTCCTCCTTGATAAGTTGGCTGATGCCCTCCCGAAATCGGCAAATTAGTTGATGCAGTTCCTCCACTTACATAAATATTATTGGTAGAAGAAACCTGAATTGAATAACCTGAATCATCATTAGAACCCCCAAGATAAGTTGACCAAATTAGAGTTGATAAATTGGAATTAAGTTTTGCAACGATAGCATCTTGCGCACCTCCCAACGTATTATCGAATCCATTTACAATTGGAAAATCCGATGATTGTGTAGTACTGGTAATTAACACATCTCCATTGTTGTCAAAAATAATTTCACCCCTAAAAACATCCCCATAGTTATAATTTAGATTACTGACATTTAACCCGTCATTATTTGTTCCTCCCAGAAATGTACTTGCCAATAAAGCTGAACCATCATCACTCAATTTGGCAATAAGAATATCCGTACCATTGAAATCGATAGAATTCTGAGTTGTCAATACTCCACTGCTATAATTTGATTGATAGGCATTTGTTGAAGTTGGAAAATCAGATGAAGAAGTAACTCCTAGAATATAAAGCTCACCTTGATCGTTCGTAATAATTGAATTCGGTGTTTCATTTCCATTTCCACCAATATATGTTGAATACATTAAATTTGTTCCATCACTAGAGAATTTACTAATTCCGATATCAATTTTAAAAAATCCATAACCACTATTAAAAGTTCCATCATAAGCTCCTGTTGAGATTGGATATCCAGTTCCAAAAACAATTCCGCCTGCATATAAATTTGCATCAAGATCTGGTGCAGCAGTAAAACCCCAATTATCAGCAGTAGATCCTGAGAAAGTTGAAAATGTTAAGCTTGGATCGATAATTAAGACTGAACTCGTGTCATATCCATTCGGGAAAAAATAACTAATAGTATCTTGATTCACTCTAAATTTAGAAGAAACTTTAGCTTGTTGATCATTTTCAGACTCTGTCCAAACTTTCAATCCGTCTTCTATAATTGGACCAAAACGTGTATGTATTTCAATTTTCTGTTCCTCGACTTTCAACCTTTCCATTCCTTCATGAAAAACCTGTATAATGGATGGATCAACCCCGGGAGCAACAACAAAAGAGTATTTTATGATTTCTGAAGTAATCTCTAAAAGCATATCAATTCCAGCATAAAAATCAATAAAGCGCAAAGATTTAAAAGAAGTAACTTTCGATTGCCATTTTGATTGATCGTTTCCTAAAAAATAATTTTTATAAAAAGTTGAACTATCTGATTCGATAACTTTTCCTTGCCAAGAAGAGTTTATAAAATGACTGTGAACGGTATGGTATTTAACTTGGTCAATTTCTTCTCCTTCGTGGGCTTTATGATAAACATCTCCCAAATCACTTAAAGCGTATGTAAACTTATCTTTTTCAATAAAAAAATCTCCTTTTTGAAGCCCTACTTTATATAAAATTTGACTGTCCCATTGACCTCGATTGGGTTCAAACCATGATTCGCCATCTTGTCCCAAAACTGCTGGAGCAAACGTAATCAAAAATAAAAACGGAAGTATCAAACGTATCATCATTCAAATATACAAAATGTAATTTTAACTAATAATTAGAACTAAGGTAAATATCAGTATTACATTCGCTGTAATGACTGATTTTAATGGCGATAAGTTGCCTTTTGTATTGAAATATTAACACTCTTTACTTTTTCTATGGAATAAAGAGATAATAAAACTATTTTTGTGGAAGAAAAATATCAAATCCATGAGTGATGCAATCAAGCATGAGTGCGGAATAGCACTTCTTCGTTTAAAGAAACCTTTAGAATACTTTATTGATAAATACGGAACAGCCTTTTACGGACTGAATAAAATGTATTTATTAATGGAGAAACAACATAATCGTGGTCAAGACGGTGCCGGGTTAGCAAACATAAAACTGGACATGAAACCAGGTGAGCGCTATATTTCTCGCAGCCGATCGGTTGATCCAAAACCTATTCAAGATATTTTCACAACGATTAACAAGCGTTTTGAGGAAATCGCGGAACACAGTCCAGAAAAATTAAAAGATGTAGACTACTTAAAAAAGAATGTAGGATTCTCAGGTGAATTATTTTTAGGTCATTTGCGATATGGAACTTCAGGAAAGAACGGAATTGAAAGTTGTCACCCTTTTTTACGTCAAAACAATTGGATGACAAGAAATCTTGTTGTTGCAGGAAACTTCAATTTAACAAATGTTGATGAGCTTTTCGATGTACTTTTAAATTTAGGTCAGCATCCAAAAGAAAAATCAGATACAGTTACTGTACTTGAAAAAATTGGACACTTTTTGGATGTTGAAAACGAAGGATTATTTCAACAATATAAATCTCAAGGATACAATAACAGGGAAATCACGTCTAAGATTGCAGAGCATTTAGACATTCAAAAAATCTTAAAACGCGCATCAGAAGACTGGGATGGTGGATATACAATGTCAGGACTTTTTGGCCATGGAGATGCTTTTGTTTTAAGAGACCCAGCTGGAATCCGACCAGCCTTTTGGTATGAAGACGATGAAATCTGTGTTGTTACCTCGGAACGCCCAGTTATTCAAACGGTTTTCGATCTTAAAAAAGAAGACATAAAAGAACTTACTCCTGGTCATGCTTTAATCATAAAAAAATCAGGAGAAGTAAGCGAACATAAAATTAACGAACCAACAAAAAGAGCTGCTTGTTCTTTTGAGCGTATTTATTTCTCCAGAGGAAATGATTACGATATTTATAAAGAAAGAAAATTATTGGGTCAGTTCCTCATTCCACAAATCATCGAAAGCATCAATAATGAGTTGGACAATGCCGTTTTTTCATTCATTCCAAATACGGCAGAAATGTCTTTTTATGGAATGATGAAAGGATTAGAAGACTTCCTCAATATTGAAAAGATGCAAGCCATCAAAGCTTTAGGTAGCGATATGACCGATGAAAAATTGAAGCAAATTCTAACCCGAAAAACACGCTTTGAAAAGATTGCTATTAAAGATGCAAAACTGAGAACTTTCATAACGCAAGAAGACGCAAGAGATGACATGGTTGCTCACGTTTATGATATCACTTACGGAACTGTAGAAAGACATGTCGACAACCTTGTAATAATTGATGACTCTATTGTTCGTGGGACAACTTTAAAACAAAGTATCTTAGGTATTCTAGACCGTTTAGAACCTAAAAAGATTGTTATTGTTTCTTCTGCTCCACAAATTCGTTATCCTGATTGCTATGGAATAGACATGGCGAAAATGAGCGACTTTATTGCTTTTGAGGCTGCTATTGAACTCTTAAAAGGAAAAGGAAAAGCTTTTATTATTGACGAAGTTTACAAAAAATGTTTAGAGCAACAAAATTTTCCTAAAGAGCAGATTAAGAATTATGTTAAGGAAATATATGCGCCTTTTACAGCAGATGAAGTTTCCGCTAAAATTGCAGAATTATTAACTCCAGTGGATATGAAATCTGAAGTTGTAATTGTTTATCAGACAATTGAAAATCTTCATAAAGCATGTCCTGACAATTTGGGAGATTGGTATTTTACAGGTAACTATCCTACTCCTGGAGGAAATAAAGTTGTGAATAGGGCCTTTATAAACTATATTGAGGGAATTGGAGGACGCGCATATTAAACAATAAACATGAAGAAGCAAACAGCAATATTATTCTACGTTCTAGGGGTTTATGTTGTTCTTCAATTTGTTTGGTGGGGTTACCACCTCATTGAGCTTTCCTCTGAAGTTCACCCTGATGGTTCGCCTAACAAGCGAATGGTGATGATTTTTGGAGAAGGCTTAGTATTTTTCTTTATTCTCATGCTGGGCTTATGGAAGATTCGGAATTCCATACAAAAAGAAATAAAGATGTCGAAAAGACAGAACAACTTTCTACTTTCAGTTACCCATGAACTCAAAACGCCTTTAACATCCAACAAACTATATCTCCAAACTTTACTTAAAAGAAAAAATCTAGAAAGAGACCAACAAGAAGACTTGCTGAAGCAAGCAATTACTGAGAATAAGCGTTTAGAAGCTATGATTGAAAATATCTTAACAGCAACGCGAATTGAAAATCATAAATTGCAACTAAATATTGAAGAATGTAATTTGAGTAACGAAATGACTCAAATGATTGAAAAATGGTCTAAAACCCGTATCACAGTTTCTACTTCAATTGAAGAAAATATCATTGCAAAAGTTGATCTATTCGTAATTGAAACAGTTTTATACAACCTCCTTGAAAATGCGCTGAAATATGCAGGAGAGGATGCGAAAATAGAAGTGTATTTAATTAAGAAGAAAAACACAATCACTTGGGGTGTAATGGACAATGGAAAAGGTATTCCTCAAGAATTTATTGGAGAAGTATTTAGCAAGTTTGTACGCATAGGAAATGAAGAAACCAGAGCTCAAAAAGGAACAGGATTAGGTCTATATATAGTAAAGAATCTTCTTAAATTTCATAAGGATACGATAGCTTATCATACCAGAAAACCTGAAGGTGCCCATTTTAAAATTACTAGAAATGAAAGAAAGTAAGAAAGTTGGATTAATTATTCTTGATGGTTGGGGCCTTGGCGACAAAAGTAAATCAGATGCGATTTACAATGCCAAAACACCTGTTATGGATGATTTACTAAAACAATATCCCAATGCAAACCTCGTCACTTGTGGTGAGCAAGTTGGACTTCCTGAAGGTCAAATGGGGAATTCGGAAGTCGGTCACTTAAATATTGGTGCTGGTAGAATCGTATATCAAGAACTTACTAGAATTAATAAATCCATTAAAGACGGAGAATTTTTCAAATTGGACAGCTTAACTTCTGCATTAAAAAAAGCTAAAACCAATAAACAAAAAGTTCATTTTATTGGACTCGTTTCTGAAGGTGGTGTCCATAGTTCACAGCAACATTTACATGCGCTTTGTGATATAGCAAAGCAATATAAATTAGAAAAAGTTTATATCCACGGATTTGCAGATGGAAGAGATTGTGATCCAAAGAGCGGGAAACTTTTCTTTAATAACCTAGAAAAACATATTGCTGGAGGACCTGTTAAAATAGCCAGTATTATTGGTAGATATTATTCAATGGACAGAGATAATCGCTGGGAAAGAATTGAACAAGCATACAATCTATTAACGCAATCAAAAGGAAAGCACTTTAATTCTTCAGATGAAGTTTTTGAGCACTGGTATAAAGAGGGTATTACAGATGAATTTATTCAGGCCTCCATGATCAATCAGGAGGAAGAAAACACCGCAATTGAAGAAGGAGATTTAGTGATCAGCTTCAACTTTAGAACAGATCGGCCTAGAGAAATCATTACGGTTCTAAATCAACGTGAAATTGAAGGATATACAATGAAACCAATTTCAATAGACCTTCTTACGATGACTTCTTACGACAATACATTTGAAAATGTAGGAATTATATTCAAAAAAGATAATCTAAAAAACACCATAGGAGAAGTCCTAGAAGCCAATACGAAAACCCAATTACGAATTGCTGAAACAGAAAAATATCCGCACGTTACCTTCTTTTTTTCAGGAGGAAAAGAAACACCATTTTCAGGAGAAAAACGCCTACTGGTAAACTCACCAAAAGTAGCGACTTACGATTTACAGCCTGAGATGAGTGCATTAGAAGTAACCCATCAAATAACTAAGGAAATTCTTGAAACCACACCTGATTTCTTTTGCTTAAACTTTGCCAATCCTGATATGGTCGGACATACTGGAGTCTATGATGCAATAATAAAAGCAGTTGAAACAGTAGACACTTGTTTAGGAAAAGTAATTGAATCTGGACAATCTAAAGGATATGAGTTTATCGTCATTGCAGATCATGGAAATGCTGATATGGCGATCAATCCGGATGGTTCTCCAAATACGGCTCATTCACTAAATCCTGTTCCAGTGGTTTATGTAACGAATGACAAACTGGAACTTCAAAATGGTATTCTTGCTGATGTAGCTCCTACAATTTTAAGTAGAATGGGAATTAAAAAACCTGAAGAAATGACTGGGAAAAGTTTGATTATTTAGAAATAATTAATGCAATAACAAAACAGATTAAACACAAAAAAGAGGAGCACCTTGCTCCTCTTTTTTGTCTAAAGATTGAAAATCTATTGTTTAGTGTCTGGTCGGAAACACAACAAAATTAAAATTGTCTGTTTCCGATCAGACACTAATTATTTACCAACTGAACAAATCCTTGTTCTTCTATTGTTTTGCCTGACAAGTCAACTATTTCAAAATTATAGAAGTAAGTTCCATCAGTGCATTCAGCACCAGAATTTTCAATTTTACCATTCCATAAAAAATCAACATCAGTGCTTTCAAATACCACATTTCCCCAGCGGTTAAGAATAACTATTTCTAAACTTTTAGCATTTTGGGCATTAAGTGTAAAAAAGTCATTTTGACCATCTCCGTTTGGTGTAAAAACATTTGGCATATCGTAACCCAATGGAAGCGTAACATTTATTGTTTTTGTCATTTCATCCGTACAAGCTCCTTTTTCTGTAGATAAAGTCACAGTGTAAACACCTTCATTATAATACGTTGTATTTTGATCACTTAAATCATTCACCACATTGGTTTGACCGTTTCCAAAGTCCCAATAATACGTTGTTGCAGGGTCTGAATTATTTATAAATGTGACATCTAATGGAGCAAACCCAACCTCTGGATTAGCATCAAAATTTGCAGTTGGTGGTGGGTCTTGTTCTAAAAAGATACTATCGGTTACTTTACAAACATCATCTGTAATACTGAAATAATACCAACCAGAAGGTTTGTTTCCCCAAACTGTTGCATTAGTAAATGCAGTACTATTTGAGCCAGGACCTGTCCATTGAAATTGCGGTGTTCCTGTATAACCAGGAACATATCCATGTCCAATTACAACTCCATTCTCCTCTCCGCAATCTGCTGCCATTTGAGTTAAGGAATCTATTTTCAAAGTTTGATTCAAAGTAATCGTTGTAGTGTCTGTAAATTGAAATCCACATTCATCTGTAGAAGTAACCACATAACTTGTTGGACCATTAGTCATTGATGAAGCAAAAGCATTTGCCCCAGTCTGTCCATTACTCCACGAGTAAGTATATGGCGGAAAACCATTTTGGGTTGTAGCCCAAACTGGAACACTGTCATTGGCGCATAATATAGAAGTATCGGAAGCTGTTACTGTCGATATGGGTTCATCGGTTATCCAAATTATACCTTGAGAGTAGATTGTATCACCGCAGGGAGTAACTGTCATGGCAGAGATAATAACACTTTCAGGTCCCTCGATAATTCCATCAAGAATTGGACTAATTGTTAATTGTAAAGTATCTACCCCTGGCAAGAAAGTAATTATGTTATTCGTTATAAAAAGGGGATAATCAGCGCCTGTTGTTGACGCAGTACCTCCAACTAATATTTCAACATCTAAAGTATCGGTCAATTGATTCCCTGGACGAACAAGACTTACTGTAGCTTCCATACAGCCTTCAACAAGTAGGGTGTCAGAGTAGTTTTGGCTAGTTTCAATTGAAATATCCACAACAGCAGAAGAAAAAGAGTTGGCTTCCAAGAAAACCCCAGAGTCTAGTCCTGTGTCCTGAACATTAGAAATAGCAAGTTTAATATGAAAAGTATCACCACATGTCAAATCTGAATTGGCTGGCAGTAAAACTGTACTCCCATTGTAAGAACTCATAGGCGCTCCTGCTGCAGTATAAACAGGTGTGTGTGACGTTGTGAAGTAAATTGAATTTGCTTGCCAGTTTGGATCTGCAGCAGCACAATTACCATTTAAATCAGCATTGGTTCCAGCATTTACAGAATTAATAGCTACTGGAATATTGGGAGATCCCGGAACAGTGGCAATGTTAACCGCATTATTTGAAAATGTTCCATTTATTCCAGGTCCAGATATAAAGAATCCAAATACATCATTAAAATTTGAACAAGTAAAACTAGTGTATTCAGTAGAAGAAAAAACATAGTTAAACGACAATGTATCTCCAGAAGGTACAAAATCAAATTCTATAATCGAACCATTAGTTATTGGATTTGATGTAATTGAATTTAAGTCGACATCATTAATAGCATTCGTTCCGTTTGTGTGCATCAATACTCCAGCATTAATTGGAAAAACAGGATTCGTATTACTAAATCGTCTTACTCCTGTCTGAGCTTGATTTGCAGCTGCTGCTGAACCGTTGTAAGTTATATTAAAAGCATCGATTCCTGCACCTAACAAAACATTCTCAACTGCTTGTCTAGGGGTCATCGAGGGTTGTACCAAACTCATTTGCTGAGCGGAAACCTCAATAAAAGAGAATATAAAAACAGCTAGTGTAAGAAGAACCCGATATTTCATGTTTTTGTTTTTAATGTACTTGTGTATTAAATAAGACGCAAAGATTAAAAAAAAGTTGTTTTAATGTTATAACATCATTTTATGAAATAAAAAAATCAATATAGTGTCTGGTCGGAAACAGACGATTTTTATTCCCGATTTTATCGGGATGAGAAATATTTATTCAATCATAATAATTTTTTAAGGTTTTTCCCGATTTCTCGGGACAGGCTATGAGCTTG
>Ga0307952_1000353_pt1 | contig 27913 bp, 19 predicted proteins | sample OrgLakmetagen376_FD_201821 | JGI IMG/M metagenome (GOLD analysis project Ga0307952, IMG submission 201821) | Saline water microbial communities from Organic Lake, Antarctica - #376 | ecosystem: Environmental > Aquatic > Non-marine Saline and Alkaline > Saline | place: Antarctica: Organic Lake...
ACTTTCCAGATCCAAATTATTATCAATTAATGTCGTTTCTTTGAAGTAGAAATAACCTGTAAATTTTATTGTGTCTCTATAGTCTAACCATTCTTCTTGATTACTAAATCCGTCTTTCTCACCGTATTTTTGAGACTTACGGGCATATTTGATGGCTTTTGCCATATTTTTTTGCTGTTTTAACTGATCTGATTCTACAGAAAATTTTCTCAATTGATCTTTGGATAAAAAATAATAGGGTACTGGATTCTTTTTGAAAATTTTGGAATAGCGTTTTGCAACAGCCTCGACTTTATCAGGTTGATTTTGTTCTAATTTTTGAAGTCTGTTGTGAAGTAGGTTTTGTGCATTTATGTTTGCAGTGAATGTTAAGCTTAACATCAGCAATATTGACACTAAAAAAGAGTTGTTTTTGTTAGATTGCATTTGTTCGTCTTTCTCTGATAATTTTAGAAACATATTTTTGAAATTTAATACTGAATAGCCAATCATTTTAAAAATCGATTTTTTATACGATCTCTAAGTCTTTGAAATCGATTCTGTTTCAGTAGGGCAGTGGACTCATAGTTAAATTGAGATGTCCAGTTAATCTCACATTCATTAAATCCGTCAAAACAGGCTATTGGTTTTAGGCCAAAAGCCATTAGAGTCATTATAAAACGTTCCAAGCCTCCAAAAGGATAATTATTTGTAGAAAATTCAGCAATACCAGCACTACTTTCTAAAACTTTAAGGTTATCTAATTCCACTTCGAAACCGTATTCCAAATAATTAAATATAGAGAGTACATCTGGACTACTGAAGTGGATTGATTCCTTGCTATCTTCTAAAAGATAATTCTTCAAAAACACATTTGCATAGTTTGGTATTAGCTCTTTCAACCTATAAATCTCAGGTTCTACTTGTTCATCTAAAAATTTGTTTAGCTCGTCAACAGCATCTGCCACTTTATCTTCAGGCATATTATCCCAGTCAAACTCTGGACCTGCTTCATCAAACTTAAAGTTAGGTTGCCTCACTTTTCCCATGTGTTTATAGAGTACTTGAAAATCTTCAAATTTGGAGGTGTTTGGTATTTGGAATTTGATGAAGAGCATGGGGTTGTTAGGTTATTATTTCATGTTAATTAATTTCTCGAATTATTTGGCAAAAACTTCCATCCAGAAAGTCCTGTTTTATCTTCTATAAATCTGGAGCTTTTTATGGCTTCAAACATTTGGGAATTACTATCATAGTCGGCAAAAGATCTTGAGTTCCACTCCACCCATTTTTTTGAGTTAGATGCAAGAGTAGTTTCAAAATCACTGGAAGAAGTAAAGGTATTTACATGTTTGTTGAGAATTTTAACAGCATAATCGCGCGTGGCTGTTCTAAAAACCATTTGCTTTATATAATGCATTGCCATAAAAAGTTCCAAGGCATTATTAGGTCTATCCTCACCTAGTTTATTTTCTTCTTGGAGATAAACATAAGTGCTATAAAAACTCCTCCAATCATTATATCCAGCATAAGTAAGTGCTTTGTCATAATCTGGCTCCATTCCATATGATCCATTTAGATACGCCTCTTTTTTAACAGCCGATAGATCATATCTTATTCTATCTTCAGAATTTGGAGCATCTGGCTTCTTAGGTTCGGGTTCAAAATTTTCAACTAATTTAAAGACAGCTAAAGTATATTCATCGGTTTTAATATCCTTGTCCATTCGTTCTGCTAAATCTAAAAGTATGGTAGCATCCATCCATACTCATCAAAATCGCTATCTAATCCTGCTCTCACCATTTTTGAAATCATGACCTCAGATACCTCATAAGCCCGTTTATATCTCATCGGCTTATTTAAAAGACCATAATAATTAGTCAAGGCAAGACGTGCTCCAGCTCTCGCATGACCTTTATCTGCAGCGATGGCATAGGCGCACTGAAATTCGTAAAGTACTGAACTATCAATGCAATTATTCTGTGCAACTATCAGCGAGGTTAAAAACAAGCCGTATTGAAAATGTGCTTCTCCAGTGTCTTGTTGTTGTCTCTGCGTATCCAGTTGTTGTGCTTTTGCTCGTAGACTCTCACAATCTTGCGCGTTGGCAATTGTTATAACCGCTAGAAATAGGCTTAATGTGAGTAGTCTTATTTTTGTTTTCATAATTGTTTATTTTAAATAATAGGCCTTACAGATTAATAGTCACTACCGTTAAACCATCATTTCTACCGGCTTCAATGAGCTGTTCTCTTAGACTGTTCATTTTTTCTTTACGCGCTTGCATGTCCGTCATGTCTAGGCTGCTTTTTAGGTATTTAAATTCACTTGCACCTTCCCAGTCTATGTTTTTATTATATAGATTCAACTTCTTTATTTCATTTTTCGTTAAGTAATCATTCAAGTCTTCGGTTACTTGATGGCTAAATGAAGTAGCTTTAGGTGTCATCATTTGTGAAGCATCGCTAGTCCAACTCCATGAGTCTCCTGCTCTTTTCTCCACATTGGGCTGGAAATAAATAGTACTTATATAAATCTTTTTATCTGATTCTGCCTTTGAAAAGTGCAATACGTATGTTCCTTGTACGGATGGCAATTCTGCTTCTGAACTTTGCAGTTTATTATCATTACAACCCCAAACCCGCACGACTAGATCACTAGCGCCTCTAGATCTAGCTTCTTGCTTTGCAATACGCTCTGCTTCTGCTCGATTATCTGCTGCACCCCAACCATATAGGCTTGGGTTGCCAGGTTCTACAACATAAGCGGCACAACCGCCTTTAAACCAGAGTACGGTATGGCATTGATTGCCTCCGTTTTTTTGACATTCAGACAGGGCCTTTTGATTAGCTTCTGCTTGTGTATCATAATTTATCGCCCATCCATACTGGTTGCCATTGATGGCATCTATCGCTAGACTGCCATAATCACCTCCCTGAGCTTGCAGGTTATGTAAAGTAAATAAGATGGTTAAAATTGTAAATAGTAGTTTCATGTCTTTTAATTTTTAAAATTAGTTGGGGTGACTATTATTTAGCGGTTACTGATGCAGTGGATAGAATTTCATTTTCGTTCTTTTTATAGTGGCTATATGTTTTCCCTTTATAGTACCAAGTAGAAGAGTTTTTTTCTCCGTTATAGTTGGTAAATGAATAAGTTGCTGTATTTGTTTGGGTATTTATCACGAAAGTATTTGTTCTAGGTGTACTCCAAGTCTTGTCAGAATCTCTATAATCAGAAATAGTAATTAGGTATTCATTTTCAGCTGTTTTTTTCCATGATGATTTTTGTTTGAAACTTGAAGTTTGGCTTGTTTTAAAGTTTCCATCATTAAAAAAAGCAAAAATAGGGTAGTTGATTTTGTCATAGTATTTATTATAGTCTTTTGCAACCCAATAGCCCACTACATTTTCTTGCTTTATACCTATACTATCTTTATAAATTGCTTTTACATGTTTTAATTCTTCACAAACCTTGTTTGAACTCTCGTTATAGCTATTAATTATTTCTCTAATTTCATCTTCAATAAGTAATGCTTCTTGTTTGCTTCTGTTTATAGTTTGATTATTAACACTGTAGAAGTCTTGTTTTGCATCGCAAACGAGTTTATAATACTTACTGCATAAAGAAGCGGGAGTTGCTACATCCCAAGAATCTGCACCGTCAGCCATTTTTCTATATTTAGATGCCAACTCTTGTTCTTGAGGACATTGTGCGTAAATAGTAGAATTGAAACCAATTAGTATTATACTAAATAAAGTAAGTAAATTTTGTGTTTTAGTTTTCATCATTTTATTTATTTTTCTGAATTTTGTAATTAATTATCATTACAACCCCAAACCCGCACCACTAGATCACTAGCGCCTCTAGCTCTAGCTTCTTGCTTTGCTATACGCTCTGCTTCTGCTCGAGTATCTGCAGCACCCCAACCATATAGGCTTGGGTTGCCACGTTCTACAACATACACTGCACAACCTCCTTTGAACCAAAGCACTGTGTGGCATTGATTGCCTCCGTTTTTTTGACATTCAGAAATTGCCTTTTTATTGGCTTCTGCTTTTGTGTCATAACTCACTGCCCATCCATATTGATTGCCATTTGTGGCGTCAATTGCCAAGCTTCCATATTCACTGTTTTGAGCTGTTGCCATATTCATCGTGAATACTATTGTTAAAAATGTTAGAAAATGTTTCATATTATTTTTGTTGTTTTATTGGTTTGAAATGCAATTTGAATTTTTAAAAATGCACCACAAATTATGATAACTGCTACAAATATAGACTATTAGGTAAAGTTTAAATATACCCAGCGTTGGGTATATTTAATATATTTTAACAATTTATAATATTATCTAATCCATATATCATAGGTAAATACCAGATTTGGCATAATGAAAATTACTATAATTATATGCCTGTCTCCATGATATACTTACTAAAAAGAATAATTATGTTAGCTTTATTTCCTAGCAGAAAACTTTTTTAAAACAACTGATTCACTATACAATACTGTACCAGTTCTTGTGTAGAATTGAAATCGAGCTTTCTTAAAATGTTTTTGCGATGAGTTCCTACTGTTTGAAGGCTTATAAATAATCTATGACCAATTTCTTTGCTGGAATAATTTAAGCTCAAAAGCCTGACTATATCGAGTTCCCTGTGTGTTAAAGATGCAGTTAGTAACTTTTGAGAATAATTTTTATAATAAATAGTTTCATATTCGTCGTTCTCATTTAATAGTTTGGCAATGCCAATTATTGGTCTTTTTTTTCCATTACCCGTAATACTTGAGTGTGCTATTCCAATAATTGGTTTTCCTTGTTCGTCAAAATAGGTTGGTGATTGATGCTCGGTGATATTAAAATATTTTCCTGAATTGTTTTCTACTCTAAAATTCCAAGTGTAACAAATTCTCTCCCTTTCAGCGACATCAATTTCTGTCATTGTGAAGATCATCAAATCTTCTAGAAGTTTTAACCAAATAGGTAAATCCTCAGGATGGAATTTTGAAAACCAATAGGGAACACCTATTTCAGTCATTTTTATTCTGTCATGTCCTAATGCATATTCAAAATTTTTGCTAACAAATTCATAATTTTGCTTACTTGTGTTTGTTACAATGAAAAAAGATTGAGATGGGGGTAAATATTTATCTAATTCCCTAAGTTTGTTTATGTGTTGTTCTATTATATTTCCCAAATATTCTTTATTTGAAGAGAAAATTTCTTTAAAAATATCTAAATTTTGATCTTGCATAAATCGTGTGTTTTGATATTTGTATGATTTCTGAAAATAAATACGTTTCCAATTATAATCAAAAAATGTCAGATTTAGGACATTAAAAGAGTTTTTATTATTTATTTCTAAAATTAATTATTTAATTATCAAAGCTTTAGTTCGGCATTTACTTTAGATGGTTCTATCCTTATTTTAATGGAATGCAATAGGATCAAATATTTGTTATTTAAGTAAAGATGAATTAAAGCGTAAAAAAGGCAATATCCCTTAAAGATAAAAAGATTTTTAAACAGTTTTTAATGTTATTAAATAAGTAGAAGTATTTATGATGTTTATGATCAAAAAGTCCGCCAGCTGTCGGACGAAATGTCATAAGGATCGACGTAAGTCCATTCATTATGAAGACTCAAACCCATGTAAAACCCGACAAAATTGACTTAATTGCTTGCAATTAGGTCAATTTTGTCGGGTTTTGCCTTCTCCGTTTTGTTATTCCAAGGACTTACGTCCTTGATTATTACATATCGTCCCGTCAGGACTTATCAGTTGAAATTTAGATGCTTACAAAAAAAAATAATGATGACAACAAATCTTGAAAATATACAAATGACAAAGCCAAATTAAGATTACTCACCTAAACTATTGTAACGCATCTTTATTTTTTAGTATTATGCATTTAAAAACAACTCAATATTTTGATTTTGTTTGGCTGGTTATTTAATGTTTCCATTAAAATAGTGGTAGAACCCTTTAGATTAATGAAAAATAAGCTCATTTGCAGTAAATGTTTAGGCTAAACATCACTTAATAAACCTATTACCAAAAGTCAACCTCAAATTGTAATACGTTTGATTATACCTGAATTCCTTAAATCGAATACTTTTTTGATCAAATTCTGAGGTGAGCATTAAAAACCAATTCTCGACGTTGTAGCCTGCTTGAAGTTTAAAATCTAAACGTGGAGCTAAGCCTAAAAATCCTCTATTTGTATTTCCGAAATTGTAGAATTTAGATTGAATCACCATACCTAATCCGGCAAAAGCACCAAATTGCCATCCTTCCACATTATTTATATAAGCATAGCCTGGAATCGCTCCAAAATCAAATGCTGAGATAGAGTTTGCTTTGTGAATTGATGAAGTCGTATTGAGATATTGATGCGGTATTATCCCGTTATTTGCTGATATTCCATGAATGTTAGTTGTTAAGCGCAAATAAGCTCCATGGACGGGCGCAGTATACCTTCCTACCATACCGACTGCTGGTTCCATTCTTAAATAGGGATTAAAAAATTTGTAGGCATTTATACCGAACGAAGTAGATCTTATTCCTTGATTCAAATAATATTCTGAAGGAGAAAGCGGTAAATTATTAGAAATAACACTTGCATTTTTGATCCCAAAACCTTTATAATCGATGAAGTTTAAGCTGAAATCCCATGTTTTGTGACTGAATTGAAAACCAATATCAAAATATTTAGTTTTCCCAAATCTCTCTGTATTTCTTAAATGACCTGGTAATTTATAGCTTATTTCTAAAGCAAACCATTTGTAGGCAAGACCAAATCCTTGAACCAAATTAAGATTAGGACGAAAATTTAATTCATCAAAATCACCAAAATTATCCTGTAATTTAAAAGGTGCATTTTTTATTGATAATGAAGTATGTAAAACCATTTTGTCTGTATACATGGTATACGGCAAACGATTATCCTGGCTGAAGGAGAAGATGGAAATAAACAAGCATAAAACAACGGTGTTCAAAACTTTCATGACCATCAAATTTACGTTAATCAAATTAAATTGTGACATTGTGGTTCAACTTTATATTTTTGTGGGTTGATAACATCGAATTTGATTATTTTTACGTTCATATTATGAAAAAATTATATAAGTTTTTACTCAATACGCTTCCTCGTCCTTTATTGATTCGTTTAAGCTTCGTTTTTAAGAGAATCGCCCCATTGCTTTACAAAGGTAATAAAGTTGCTTGTCCTGTATGCGAACGTTCATTTAGTAAGTTTCTATCTTATGGATCTGATGTAGCCCACCGTGAAAATGTTTTATGTCCTTACGACCTAACACTAGAGCGCCATCGACTGATGTGGTTGTATTTACAGCAAGAAACAGGATTTTTTAAAAGTCAGCAAGACGTTTTGCATATTGCGCCTGAACAGTGTTTTCATGGAAAGTTTAAAACTCAAAAAAACTTAAACTATCTTACTGGGGATTTAGTTTCTCCTTTGGCAGAACTGCACTTTGATTTACATCAAATTCCATTAGATGATGACCGTTTTGATGTTGTTTTTTGTAATCATGTATTGGAGCATGTAGATGATGCAATGCAATGTCTTAGAGAATTAAATCGCGTAATGAAACCAGGAGGTTGGGGGGTTTTTCAAGTACCACAAGATTTGAGTAGAGAACTAACTTATGAAGATCCTTCGATTACTTCTCCGGAGGAAAGAGAAAAGCATTTTTGGCAAAAAGACCATGTTCGTTTATTTGGGAGAGACTATCCAGAATGGTTGAAAAGAGCAGGATTTGATGTTGAGGAATTTCATACTTCAAAAGAATTTCCTGCAAAAGATATTGAACGTTACCGTTTAATTTCAGAAGAAATTCTTTATATTGTTAGGAAAAAGAAGTAATGAATTATAAAATTTGGATTGGGCTTTTTATTATTCCGCTTCTAATCCAATGTAATTATAAAAATGCTGTTGATACTTATCAATTTGAACCTTTAGATGCTATAAATTTTAACAGGACATTAATAGATTTAGGTGAAAAACTCTTTTTTGATCCGAAATTATCGCTAAACAATACCATCTCTTGCGCTACTTGCCATAATCCACAACTTGCATTTACAGATGGAAATAAAAAAAGTATTGGGATTCACCAACGAGCAGGGAAACGCAATTCTCCTTCTTTGTGGAATGTTAAAAATCAAGATAAATTCATGTGGGATGGAGGCGTTAAAACCTTAGAACTGCAAGCCATTGTTCCCCTTCAAGACACCAACGAAATGGGAGGACTAATCACAGATCTATTTCCTAAGTTAAGTGAGGTTCCTCTTTATGACAGTCTAGCTAAAATACTTTACAACAGGAGTTTTGATCCCTTTGTTTTAACAAGAGCAATGAGCGCTTTTCAACGCAATATTTACCAAGAAAATAGTGAGTTTGATGATTGGAAGAAAAATGGAGTTATTAAAGATTCATCAATTGTAAGAGGTTATAAAATATTCAATAAAGACTTAAACTGTGCTCAGTGTCACAGCGGAAATAACTTTACGAATAATTCATTGGAAAATAATGGACTTTATAGCGTTTACAAAGATTTTGGACGTTATAACATCACAGGTGATTCAGCTGATATAGGTAAATTCAAAGTACCTTCTTTGCGTAATGTTTCAATTACCGCACCTTACATGCACAATGGCGAATTTAAAAATCTATCTGATGTCATTCAACATTATGAAACAGGAGGGAAGCTACATCCTAATAAAAGTCATCATATTCAAGCATTTTATTTAACTGAACTGGAGAGAGAGGATTTGATTTATTTCCTGAAATCACTGACTGATAAACGCTTTGTTAATTAGTTTAAATTTAGAGTAAAATATTTAATAATAAACGTATTTTTGTTATTCTATTAAACAGTGTCTGGTCGGAAACAGCACGAAATTAAAATTGATTCTTTTAAGTATATTTTACTTATTTCTCGTCGGCTGGTGCTATGGCATAAGCCGACGAGAAATAAAACTAAACCGCAGCAAAGCAAGCTCATAGCCTGTCCCGCGAAATCGGGAAAAACCTTTAAAAATTATTATGATTGAATAAATATTTCTCAAATTTTATACGATTTATAAAGATCGTTTGTTTCCGACCAGAGACTAAATACTTAAATATTCCATTGTTTATGAAGTGTACAGCGTGTTTTTACAAAATGAATTATGATTTTTCACCTGAGTTTTCCGAAGCGCATCACGACGGAAAAGAGTCTGAAAACAATCGATTCTATGATTGGGAAGATGAATTGGCAATTACTAATGATGTCAAGGATATTGAAGTATTTGAAAACTCAATTTACACACTTCAAGGAGAAAAAGGAGGTGATAAATTTTCTGAAGAGATAAAAGATGTACTTCTGTTCCATATTGTTGGAGAGGATGGATCGACTACTCCGATAGCATGTTCTCAATCATTGGTTTTAAAATATGATATAGTTAAAGAGGAAAATTCAATTAATCTAAATGTTTACTTGGAGGAAATGGAACCATTAACGAATCCTATACCAGGAATTTATATAGCTATTCAAGATTTTCCTAAATCATTAGTTGATTGATTTTAGAAGTAGAAAATATTAGTTTTTCTTACACTCCTGAGAAATCAATTTTTAAAGGAATCAGTTTTACTCTGTCGCCAGGCGAAGTAGTTAGCATTGTTGGACCCAGCGGAACAGGAAAGTCAACTTTGTTAAAATGTATTGCTGGGTTGGCCAATTTGGATAAGGGTAAAGTGTTTTTTGAAGGAAGTGAAATTCCAGAGGCTAAAAACATGTTGATTCCAGGTCATCCAGAAATTGCTTTGGTTAATCAATTGTTTAAATTAGATAATTATTTCACGGTGAAAGAAAATATTTCTAATCAATTGCATCATTTAACAATTTTTGATCGAGCAGATTTCATAAAAGAACTATTAGAAATTTTTGAACTAGAAGAATTGGCTGAAGTTAAATCTAAGGATATTTCTGGAGGTGAACAGCAGCGACTATCTATGGCATGTGCTTTAGCCAAAGAGCCAAAATGTTTGTTGTTGGATGAACCATTTGTTCATTTAGACGTACATTTGAATAAAAAAATTGGTGAATACATTAGACGTTTGGCGAAATTGAGAAATATGGGGGTTGTTTTAGTAACTCACAATGGAGTACAAGCTTTATCTTGGTCGGATCGCATTTTATTGATGCACAATGAGAAAATAACTTCAAATTACACACCAAATCAGGCCTATTTCAAACCTGTGAGTTTGTATGAAGGACGTTTCTTTGGAGAATTAAATAGTGTATATATTGAAGAAAAGCATTTATTGTTCCGACCTAACGAGTATTCATTGAAGCTAATTAAAGATAAAGCCAGACTTAAAGTCAATTGGAAGTATGCGCACTTTAAAGGGCCTTTCTTTGCCAATTACTTTGCGTTAACAAATGGGAAAGAAATTGTTCTTTATGCAAATAAAGAATTATCAGCCACAAAAGAGATTTATGTCTAAAGATAAGAAGTTCATCAAGGAGGAGCAAAAGGATATCCAAGTTGTGAAAAAGGAAAATAGAGGTCGAAGTTTAACCTGGTTGGAAATTTGGGAGCTTACCAAAACAAGTTTTAAAGAATTCTTTCAAGGAGATAGTTTTATGCATGGAGCTGCTTTGGCGTACTATACTATTTTCGCCCTTGTTCCAATTATCTATTTATCTATCACCTCTTTTGGGCTAATAATGGGACAAGATCAAGTTATTGCCATTGTAGGAGACTTGATAGAATCTAATATGGGAATTACAGATGTTTCAACATTTACAGACTTGATGTATAAGTGGGAAATCGGAAAAGGAGGAACGACGTTTTTGAAAGTTATTGGTATAATAGTTCTTATTTTTACTTCGACAGCGATGTTTAATTCCTTGAGTAAAAGTTTAAATTCTTTTTTTGGAATTGTACCCATTCAACATTATCATGTTTTGCTTGAAGAATTGATTAAACGTTCGATTTCCTTTGGATTAATGGCTGTTTTCGCAGCGATTGTTATTGTTATTTACTTTGCGCAATCGGTTCTTATTGTTGTTGGATCAAGAATTTTATCTGATGGTAGTTTCTTTCAAGAAACAATGTTCTCTATTTTAGAACACTTTTCTATATTAGCCATAAATTTCCTGGTTTTTGCTTTGGTATTTAGATACTTGCATGATGGGGTTGTGAAATGGAAGTTAGCGATGGCTGGTTCTTTATTTACATCCATTTTATTATATGGAGGACAATTGGTGATTAATTACTATTTGTCGAATTTCTTCTTTGCTGCAGATAGTGGAATCGCTGGAACTCTAATGGCAGTACTTACTTGGATTTTCTTTACATCTCAAATTATTTTCTTAGGCGCCAAGTATACTTCTGTTTACGCGAGAATGGTTGGAATGCCAATAAAGGCGAAGTAATTGACAATTGATAATTTGTATCACCAATATAAATCTTGCTAAAAACATCACCCCAGTCATTGGCAATAAAGTTGAATTAGCCAATTTTACTTTATTCTGAATGTGATTTTTTTGAAAAAAAACATCCTCCTTATATACATGGTAAGTAACTCATGAAAAATCCGTAAATATTCGTGCTGCATAAATCAGCGTCATCCCTTGCCATTTAACGCCACTACTTTTCGCTACATAATTATCAATCCTAAATTGTGAATTATCAATTATCAATTATCAATTATCAAAAGTCAGGCTGTACTTCAAAAAGCATATCCTCTTTTGTGATTGGATGTTTTATACCCAATGTTGTTGCATGCAAGTAGAGCCTGTCTTTCACTTTACCATACAAATCATCTCCTTTAATTGGCATACCTAATCCTTTAATATGTGCACAGTGAACTCGTAATTGGTGTGTTCGTCCTGTAATTGGAATCATTTCAATTCTTGTCATTCCTTTTCTCCGTTCAAGAACTTTCCATTCTGTTCGTGCCGATTTCCCAGTTTCAAAATCTACTTTCTGACGTGGTCGATCTAACACGTCCTGCTGTAAAGGCAAATCAATAGTTCCTTGAGTATCTTTTAAATATCCGTCCAAAAGGGCCGTGTATGTCTTTTTAACCTTGCGTTTGATAAATTGTTGTTGTAGAAAGTTATGTGATTTTAAATCTTTTGCTATAATCAATAAGCCAGAGGTAGACATGTCTAATCGGTGAATCAAAAGTGGACCTTCAGCAGCTGGATATTTTTTTTTAATACGTGAATAAACAGAATCATAAATTTCCTTTCCTGGAACAGAAAGTAAGTCATGAGGTTTATTGACGACTAAAATAGATTCGTCTTCATAAATAGTTTGAATTACCTTATCAATTCCTGGATTGGCCAATAACGGATTTGTATCAACTTCCATTCCTTTTAACATATGGGAGAGAATCGGTTTACACTTTCCTAGACACGCTGGATAATACTGCTTATGCTTTCTTATTTCTGTTCCTGGAGGAGCTCCCCACCAAAATTCAGCTAAAGCAATAGGAGTTAATTCATTTTTAAAAGCGTAATGTAATAGTTTAGGAGCTGCACATTCACCAGCTCCAGCAGGTGGTTTTCTAAAGGCTGTATCTTTGAAAATATTCAACAATCCTTCTTCTTCGCCTTCTTTATTGAGGAAAGTGTAAGAAGTAAATAACTTTTGTTGCAGACGTGCTGAATCCTTTTTTCGTTTTTGTTGAAGTTGTTCCAGTTCTATTGTAAAGGGAGTCAATTTTGAAGCGATTAAAGAAAACTGCTCTTTTTGACTGCGCTTAAACTGTGCTAATTTCGTTTTATACCCAATACTTTCATCAGCTAATTTACTCATCAGATCTTTAAAATCCTCTGGATTCATTTTACTTTCTTCTTCTTGGCGTTCTTTCTTACGGATTGCCTTGGCAGTGCGCATTTCTTTACGTAAATTTTCTTCTTCACTACTTAACTTTTGGAGAAGCGCATTAAACTCTTCTTTTAACTTTAAGAAGGTTTCATTTTTTTCAAGTTCACTGATTTTAGCGTTAACGTTATTGATTTCTAATTCACCTTCCAAAAAGAAACTTCCTTCTGTTAACATATCAAAAATAGGAGGGACAAAGTATTTATGGTGATTAGAATTCGCTAGCTTTCCAGAAAAAGCGGCCAAATAACCCAATTCTCCTTGTGAATTTCTAACCACTAAAACGCCAAACATCTTTCCAATTTCTAAACCTTCCGCATCGGGTTCTATTCCAAAATTATGATTCCAGTTATTTTTTTCAATATACCATTGTAGCTCCTTAGCTGCTATTATTGCGAGTGGATGAGGCGTATAGTAAAATGGATAAGTAAACTTCTCAGGTAATGAAATCGAGGGTAAATCAGCTTTAAAAAGAATAAATCTGGATGGATTTTGCATTGTCTTTTGGGTATGGAATTGAAATATATTGCAAATATAGAAATGAGAATTAATAATTGAGAATTAACAAATAAAATAACTCGATGATAACTTACCCTTCTGCATTAATATGGGCTTTATTATTTTTAAACATTGCTGTTAGTTGAAAAATATTTACTCTTTGAAGAATCGTCTGTTCTACTTGTTTACAGATGGTTTTGAATTCTATTGATTTTTTTACTTACGCTTGTTCACTTCTTGTGTGTTCTTGAACTCCATTTAGTCGGTTGTTTCGTTTTTTATCAACCGCCCGAAGAGAGCTCACCAATACGATTGATAATTTACAAAAGTGATTAATAACAAACGCGAAGCTAGCTCATGAAAAACATTATAAGGACAATTAAATAATTAAATAAAAGAGAGTTAAGTTTAAATGCAAGTTTCATCCATTATTGATGAAGTTTATTTTAATCCGACAATAGTGAATTTTAAAGTATATCCTGATTGAAATATATAGTGTCTGGTCGTAAACAGACGCTATTTAGTATTGAGTTTATTCTTTTCGATAGGTTATGTTTGTTGTAATTACTGGAATATTTTATTTAGTATCGCATTTTACTGTCAATTATTAGAGATATAAATGGCAGGATTACCGCAATGATCAATGATCAATAGACAATTATCCATTGTCCATTGCCTACCAAACACAATATTTTGACTATTTTTGTGTACTGAAAATTACCGAAATTAAAGAAGAATGAAAGTTTCATATAATTGGTTAAAAAATTACGTCAAAACTGATCACTCACCCCAACGCTTGAGTGAAATATTAACTGATACAGGACTTGAAGTTGAAGGCCTAGATAAAGTTGAGATTATCAAAGGTGGATTGGAAGGGATTGTGATTGGTCAAGTGACCAGCTGTGTTCCTCATGAAGGTGCTGATCGATTAAACGTAACAACTGTAAATATTGGAGAGCAAGAGGAGCTTCAGATCGTTTGTGGTGCGCCAAATGTTGCCTCAGGACAAAAAGTAGTCGTAGCAACGGTAGGAACAACTTTGTTTCCAAATCCAGATGAACCTTTCAAAATCAAAAAAGCAAAAATTAGAGGTGTTGAATCATTCGGAATGATCTGCGCCGAAGATGAATTAGGTTTGGGTGTTTCTCATGATGGAATTATGGTTTTGCCTGTGGAAGCGAAAATTGGACAAAAAGCTGCTGATTATTTTAATTTAGCAGATGATTATACAATAGAAATTGGATTAACACCAAATAGAAGTGATGCTTTAGGTCATTTGGGTGTAGCGCGTGATATTGTTGCGTTTAACAAAGTACATAAATTGGAGAAGAGTTCTTTGCAAATGCCAGACATCAGTGCTTATGAAGTATTTGAGAGTGGTGAAAAAGTAAAGATTGAAGTTAAGTCACCGGAAGATTGCAGCCGTTATAAGGGGTGCGTAATTTCAAACTTAAAAATTAAGCCTTCTCCAGATTGGTTAAAAAACTACCTTTTAACAATTGGGATCACGCCGATTAATAATGTTGTTGATGTTACAAACTTCGTAATGCATGAATTGGGGACACCTTTGCATGCTTTCGATATGAGTAATGTCGGTGAAAAAATCGTTGTAAAGCACGCCAAAGAAGGAGAGATTTTCACCACTTTAGACGATGTTGAGCGTAAGCTGTCAGATCAAGATTTGATGATAACAAATGGAAATAAAAACCTTGCAATCGCTGGGGTTTTTGGTGGTGCAAAATCTGGTGTAAATTCAAATACAACCTCAATATTTCTTGAAGCAGCTCATTTTAATCCAGTAAGTATTCGTAAGACGGCAAAACGTCAAGGACTGAACACAGATGCCTCATTTCGCTACGAAAGAGGTGTGGATATATGCATGTTACCATTTGCAATGAAACGTGCAGCAACATTAATAGCGAAGCTTGCAGAAGGAAATATTTCTAACGAACCGATACCATTTTATCCAAAACGTGTTGAGCCCAATGAAGTAATGTTTAGTTATTCAAGATGTAATCAATTGATTGGTAATGATATTGATGTTGAAACGGTTGGACAGATTTTAAATGCTTTGGATATTCAGATTTTACAAAACAATGGCGATCAAGTTAAATTAAAAATCCCAACTTACCGCGTAGATGTTACCCGTGAGGCTGATGTGATTGAGGAAGTGCTCCGTATTTATGGATTTAACAACATTGAATTACCAAAAAAATGGAACATTAGCCTTTCTGATCAAAACTTGAGAAGTGAGGAAATGAAGTTGGATACCATTGCTGATTTGTTGGTTTCTCAAGGGTATTTTGAAATGATGAATAACTCTTTGACTTCAAGTAGTTTAATAGATAAACATGGAGGGGAAGGGTTTTTAATTGACAATTCAGTTAAAATGCTAAATCCATTGAGTTTAGATTTAGATGTGATGCGTCAATCATTAATATTTCAAGGTTTAACAACAGTAGCACACAATAAAAATCGTCAGAATTCTGATTTGGGATTATTTGAATTTGGTAAGATTTATCAAAAGTTTAATGGTGAATTCCAAGAAAATAAACGTTTGGCAATTTTCTTAACAGGATTAAAAGACCCAGAGCAATGGAATTCAAGTAAAGAAGAAGTTTCATTTTTCACTCTAAAAGGAATTGTAACCGCTATTTTAAACCGTCTAGGTTTAGATGGAATGGTTTCAATGAAAGGGTTGAAGAAATCAATTCTTTTAGATGGAATGCAACTGCATGTTCAGAAATATAAGATCGGAGAAATTGGTTGGACCAGTTCGGAAATGAATAAAAGTTTGGGTTTAAAACAAAGGGTTTATATTGCTGATTTAGATTGGGATATGCTCCTGAGTTTAGGCAATAGAAATAAGGTTTTATTTAAGCCTCTACCAAAAACTTTTGAAATGCGCCGTGACTTTTCTTTGTTGTTGGATAAGTCAGTTAGCTTCCAAGAAATTGAAGAAGTAGCGCGCAAAACAGATCGAAAATTATTGAAAGAAGTTAACCTTTTTGATGTTTACGAAGGAGATAAATTACCAGAAGGTAAAAAGTCTTATGCTGTGAGTTTCTACTTCCAAGATGAAGAGAAGACATTGAAAGATGATCAGATTGACAAAATTATGGAGAGTATTCGCAAGCAATTGGAAATTCAGATGAGTGTGGAGTTGAGGAAATAAAATTACGCACTTATACCAGCTTGCCAAATTAGATATACGCAAAGAAATGCAGAGTTCGTAAAGTGTAAGAAATAAGATTCGTTAGTATAATTTTAAAATGCTTTTCACTGATATTAAATCATTCTGAAATTAGCTTATTTGTTCTTTTCACTAAGGATTTGAGGAACTTTATTTGTTTATTTCCAAACTCAAAGAAATAATCATTTGACTATCTGATAAGGTAGAAGTAACGCTTTAAATATTGTATTCTTTTTAGCTCATAAATAAGTGTTTTTAAAAAAAACATCACTTATTTATTTTATTCCTAAAAGTAATATTACTTTTTATAGTGCTCACTTTACTAAATAAACGGTATCGATTTATCAGTACATTCTCTATTCAAACTCTAACGATTCTAATTGGTAAACATACTCTCAATACTGATTTTTACTTATCTTAGCAATTCAATGAAAGAGCAAAATATTATGGCGATAAAGGATTATAATCACAAAGTTGCAGAGCGTTTAATGCATTATGTGCAAATAGATACAACAGCAGATCCAAATTCTACATCATTTCCTTCTACAGAGATTCAAAAAGACCTCGGTCGACTCTTATTAAAAGAATTACTTGACTTAGGAGTAAAGGACGCTGAAATGGACGAGTGGGGTTATGTGTTCGGAACGATAAGAGGAAATACTTCAAACGAAGTTCCAACAGTTTGTTTTTGTGCACACATGGACACTGCCCCTGATGTAACAGGCGAAAATGTAAAGCCAATTTTGCATAAAAAATACGATGGTAATCCGATCATTCTTCCAGACGATAATACCCAGGTAATCACGACTGAAAAGCATTCTTACTTAAAAGATAAGATTGGAGATGATTTGATCACTGCGAGTGGAAAAACTTTGCTTGGTGCAGATGATAAAGCCGGAGTTGCTTGTATCATGGATTTCGTGGAATACTTAATGGGAAATCCCGGAATTAAGTATGGAGATATCCGTATTTTATTCACGCCAGACGAAGAAGTTGGGCGAGGAGTTGACCATTTAGATATGGAAAAACTCAATGCTGATTATGGTTATACTTTAGATGGTGGAGTTTTAGGTTCAATTGAAGATGAAAGTTTTTCTGCAGATGCAGTAAAAATTACAATTCATGGAGTGAGTGCTCATCCAGGATATGCCAAAGGAAAGATCATTAATGCTTTAAAATTAGGCGGAGAAATCCTAGCAGCACTTCCAAAAGACACTTGGTCACCTGAAACTACTTCCGGTAGAGAAGGTTTTGTTCATCCAACAGCATTTGACGGAATTCAAGAGAAAGCAACAATAGGATTCATTATTCGTGATCATGAAACGAGTAAATTAGAAGAATATGAAACGCGTTTGAAAGAAATTGCTGAGAAAGTAATAGCTCAATATCCTGGTTCAAGCATGGATTTTGAAATTTCGGAGCAATACAGAAACATGAAGGAAATATTGAAAACAGTTCCTTTTGTTACTGATTATGCAATTGAAGCGATGAAAAAAGCAGACATTACGCCCCGCCCGGTTATTATCCGCGGAGGAACAGATGGTTCACGTTTATCGTTCATGGGATTGCCTTGTCCAAACTTGTTTACAGGTGAAATGGCGATACATTCGAAGCATGAATATGTGAGTGTTCAAGATATGCAGAAAGCTGTTCAGACTATGGGTGAGTTAGTTCAAATCTGGGAACAACACAAATAGTATCTGTTTATAAAGTCACTATTAGCGTTGCATGAAGTTTTGAAAACAAACATTGACAAAAGTCAACTTATTGTTTTTAAAACTTCATGCGCCTTAATAGAGCGCTTTCTAATTCAGATACTCGCAAAGCTACTTCGACCTAAAATTGATTGCTAAAAAAAGGATAAATGCTATTTTGGAACAATGGCATTAGATTTTAGTAAATGGTCACAAGCTACCGCGAGTTTGCAACTCATGGTCTTGTGACAAAAGTCAAATTATTGTTTTTTAAAACTTCATGTGCCTTAATAGAGTGCTTTCTAATTCAGATACTCGCAAAGCCACTTCGACCTAAAATTGATTGATAAAAAAAGGGCAAATGCTATTTTGGAACAACAGTATTAGATTTTAGTAAATGGTCACAAGCTACCGCGAGATTGCAACTCATGGTCTTTACCCATATATAACTATCCTAAATATCCATTTCTACCATTTCTGCTCTTGCTCCAAAACGAAAGGGTAGAATACTCGTTCCTATACCTTTCGAAATATACATTTTGGGTTCAACATCTTTGTACCAACCTTTTAAATATTTTCCGCTTCCTTGAGGCTTGAATGGGGCATAACCGAATAATGTAATTTGGCCACCGTGTGTATGACCAGAAAGCACTAAGTCGATATTCAAATCGTCTTTTTGTTTCGAAATTGTGTCTCTGTAAATCGGACAGTGAGATAAGACAATATTTGTTTTAGAACGAATGAGACCACTTATTGATTTCTTATAATCAGCGTTTCCGCCCACTAAATCATCAACTCCAATAATTGACACTTTTCTATTTCGGATAGAAACTGTTCTGTTCTCATTTATAAGAAGTTCGCAATTGTTCGCTTCATATACATTCTTAAGTTCATCTAAATTAACATTTCCCCAATATTCCCAGTTTCCTGTGATGGCATATTTTTGAATAGAATGATCAATTAATTCTAAAAATTCATTTAAAGCTTTTGTGTTTTCTCTCTTATCTAAAGAGTCTCCTGTTATAAAAAGTAAATCTGGTTTTTTGGAGTTTATGCTTTTAGCAATTGATTTATGAAAGTATCTGAGTTTGTCAAAATGCAAATCTGATATTTGGATAATTTTCACTTTATTATCTTCCGATTTTGAAATATTAAAATAATTCCAGTCAATTACATATTTCTCAAACCAAAATGAGTCAAGAAGGACTAATCCAAATGTGGTTAAAACGCTACCTTTTACAAACTTTCTTCTGCTTATTTTTTTCATTTCCCAATCAAAACTTTCTTCACAACTTTTTTCATTCCAACTTCAAAATGTAAAAAGTAAACTCCTTTTTCAAATGAAGAAACATCTATTTTCATTGTATCTCCGTTAGCTCTTTCTGTTCTCAACAATTTACCGTTAACGTCATATATCCGAATATTGTTGTTTAAATTTTGAGTACTTTCAATTGTCAAAATAGAACTCACAGGGTTTGGATAAATATTCAGGTTGATCACTTCTTGGTTTTCAATTCCTAGCGTAATATCAACATAACAGTCTGAAAAACTTGGATGATCATAAAATTCTTGATTATTTACAAATGAACAAGTCAAGATTAATGAATCTGGAATTTCTCCACTGAATCTTCCAGGCGTGTTTGGGAAAAGAGGACCATGAATACTTCCAATTCCCTCTATCCATTGTTCGTTTAATTGAAAGAATCCGATAATATTTGGTTCAGAAAATATAAACTTTCTGTAATCCTGACCATTGATTTGAATAGTTTTGATTTCTTCAACATAAATCCAGTCAGGATAAACGCCTAATTCGTAAAACACACTATCTCCAACTGCCAAATCAAAATTATAAAGTGTGTCAATTGGATTCGCTGTGTTTTTATAAAGAATTAAATCATTTTCAACTCTAGTTAATCCTTCAAAAACAAGGTTGTTTTGAAATAAGGAATCATTCGTTGAATACATTTTTGACCATGTTTTTCCATTGATTGTGCTGTCTCCCTGATAACCATAAACCTTTGTTGTTGTAGCTGCAAAACTTGGGAATTCTTGAGTTGCTGCAATAAAAGTCTTAGCGACATTCCATTTCGCATCTTGATGTGAAAAGTGGTTAATAACTTGCCCGAAAAGTTGGGTAGGGAGTAAAGCTGTCAAAAGTAGAAGTGTTTTCATGGTTTGAAAATTAAAGTGTTGTAAGATAAAAGTAAACAAATTAGTAGAAGTGAGCAAAAAACTATTTTGAGATAGTGCTTGAATGTTTTACTATGCTAACGCGCGTCTTGATATCACTAAGGGGCTTTGTGGTAGGGAATGTATCGTATTTTAAAATCAGCGCATCTCCCAAACGCTTCCGGGAGATTGCATCTAGTAGACGTTTGTATTTCTTTACTCCCAAAACCTAAACGCATAAACATATTCAATTACCGTAGCATTTGAATACGAATTTCTAACTTCATTTATAACCAATCCTTTTGAATTCTTTACATCATATTCATACTCTACAATATTTGAATTCGTAGTATTGAACATCGTACTCAAAGATTCAATTCTTCCTTTTTCATCATAAGTGAAGAAATATTTATATCTATCATTGTCAACATAACATTCAATTGGTTGATTTTTATCATTGGACAAAATATCTATCAATCCATGTCTTTTTTGTTTAACACCAACAATATTTTGATCTTTATCCGTTATTAAACAAAAGGTATTAGTGCAGAATTGGTTCTTTTCTAGATATCGAAATTGAGAGTATCCCCGAGTATTAAATTCTCCAACTAAGTTCAACCTTAGCGTATATTTATAATTATCGCTGTAAACAAAATGTTCCTGTACTATTTCTAAATCAACCTGAGTTCCCTCATAACTTGTTTCAATATTGAGCTCATAATTTTCAATATATTCTAAAACATCATTCTTATAATGGTACAACTTTAATGATTTATCACGATCAGATGTTTTAATGCTTTCCAGTTGATTCTTTTCGTTATAGTTATATATTTCTTCTCGACTTATATTTTTACGCTCATCACTTTGCTCAATTATTTCAACTTCTTGGGATTTGTTCAAGAATATTTTCTTCGTTCCCATGAATCTCCTATTGGTGTCATTGAGTTGATAACTTGAAATTTTCATAGTGTAAACCTTCTTATCGAAATCTAAAATAGCTAACATTTGTAATTCTTTTGGAGCATGTTGAAATCTTGCTAAATCAAAGTTATTATCATTGTTTAACTGTTCAAATTGACTTTTCGTTGGTGGATTTAAATCATTTTTAAATGCTGTTTTAAATTCAGGGTAAACTGATAATAAGTCTTGAACTTCTTCGCCTTTCAGAAACACACGAAATGATTCACTACTAAATAGCCCTGAAGAATTTGAGTTTTCTGGAAATTCCACAATTATACCAGTTAAATAGGGGTAAACCAATGCTTCTGAGAAATATAGTTTAGATGCTATTTCTACTCCTTTCTCATCATTTTGAATGGCATTTTCAATTCTCTCTAAATTGTCTAAATCTATTTTTTGAGTTTTTAATAAGTAAAGCGTTTTGAATTTTGAGCGTGTTAATTTCTTTAAGATAACTTGTTGGGCCGGAGTAGGAGATTCGCTAATTTCAATGATTGAATTTTTTTCAAAGTCGGCTAAATAGAATTTCTTCATTGGAATCTCCTCTTTTCCATAGCGACCTCCGCTGTTAAATTCAAAATTATAATTGATAGAATAGATTCCGCAATTGTTGAGTACACTAATTAATTCTATATCAATTGAAATAAATTTTGGATTAATCGTGTATCTATTTTCATTTCCTTGTAAGCGGTTCCATTTTTCTATCTGACTCTGGTACTTTAACGCTTTGCTATTTAATTGAAAAAATGCAACTTCATCGTTTACTGTTTCTATTGCTTTTGAGAAGAATTGATCCTCAATTTTTGTCCAAATTTCGTTCTTGTCCTTGTTCTTGTCGTGAATAATTTCAAGTTTACTTGGTGAATAGTCCTTCTTTATGTCTGCACTTAAAACATAAGAGGAAACTGAATATTCCTTATTTTGAAAAATATCTAGAATCTGAGATTGTCCCAAAATAGAAATTAAGCAGAAACTTAATATGGTAGTTAATTTGTTCATTGTTTAGATTATTTTTCTGCGTAAAATTCAATAAATAAAAGTCCTTCTTTGATTTCTAGCTTCACACGGTAAAAACCTTTTTTCTCTAGGAATCTTTGGAGCTCTTCAATATTGATGCTTGTTTTACTATTTTTAAGAGTAAATTCATTTTCATTATCTGATTTACCTTCAACTTCAATTTTTCCAGCCACATAGTTCGATCCAGCCACAATTCGATCAGCATAGGCTCTGATTTCAACAGAAGCGCCATTATTAACATAATCAAAGGTGATTGTTGCCTCACTGATATCGAATCCATAAAATTGCTTGGCTTCATTGGGGAGAAGTGGAACATTATAATATTTTCCGTTGGATGGTTTAATGTCTAATTCCGCCTTGGTGATTTCAATTTTCATTAAATCATTGATAATTCCAAGAGGATAACAAGTACTTTCTTTATTTACAAATTTTATATTCGTAATATCGTTTTCATCAAATCTGATTCCCTTTGTCTCGAATTGAACTGCATAGGGTTTGTTTTCATAATTAACAAGCGGATTTTCTACTAAACCAATTGAAATTGTTTTAGTGGCTAAATATCCAAATACAGTTTTCTCAATAGAATAATCAAAATTGAAATTACCCTCAATATTACTGATGTAGCCCTCTGTTTTACAAGGATTCAAATTGAATTTTAGATAATTTACAGCTGGATAATGAAAAGCAAACTCTTTAAACATCAACAATTTCATACTTGCGAACCCACCTGAATTACTATTACTTGTTTGTAGACCAACGTAAAAGATATTATTGTAATTAAAACTGTCAATTGGAACAATCGTTTTTGGAATAAAACCTTTAATGTTTTCATATTCTTCTAATTGGGAGAGGGAACCAGCATATCCGATTTCCCCAGCTTTTAAAGATTTATCATAACATCTGCAGGAATTTTCATCGTCTTCACTTTTCACTATTATAAATTCTCCGTTTTCGAATTGACTTATTTCAGCTTCACCTTTTTTATCATATTTTATCCATTGTCCATGTCTTTTTCCATCCTTGAAAAACCCTGAATTTAGAAGCTTTCCATTTGTGTCAAATCGTTTATAAACACCATGTGTTTTGTCATCTTTTCGTTCGTGTAATGTTTTAAGCTGACCGTTTTCATAGTAAGTTTTTACTTCACCTAAACCGGTAGTTAAATTGTTCTTTCTTTGAAGTCTTAAAATATTTCCTTCATAAAATTGGCGTTCTAATTTGATTGAATCTCCATCAGTAAACAAGAAATTGAAATTTGAAGTATCTCCATTTGGCCACATACTAATGTTGTTGCCCAAAATAGGATCACGCATGCTTTTCAAATTTCCATTTTCGAAATAATCAGTATGAGTAGTTTCATTTCCTAAACTGTCAAACTTTTTATATTCGTTCAATATACCTTGTTCACCATATCTGTAATTTTCTTTTACTTTATGATTTGGAAAGTAATTCACTTTCGATAATAGAACTCCATCAATTGATTTTTTAATCCATTTTCCAACAGGCAACCCGTCAATAAATTCGGCATGAACTAAAGTATCGCCATCAATGGGATTGAAAGAAATCCATGTTCCGGATGGTAAACTGTCTTTGAACTGAATATTAAAAAACGGTGAACCATCTTTATAATTCCATTGAATTTTCCCATCTTCAAAACCTTCGGTAATCAGTTTTTCATTATTCCAATTTGCATTGTACTGGGCCGCCACCATTTTAGCAATACTGTCTATACTTTTCTTTTCAACAGAATTACCGGTATTGGTGTAAACTTGGATTAGTTGACCGTTACTTGTGAAATTTGCTGTTGTTTGGTTATATCGATCTGCATCAAATGTTACTTTTCTTAGTTTTCCATTAGTAAAAGTGTGATATCCAAAAAATGGTCTTCCTTGCTTTTGCCAATTTATATTTTCGATTTTCCGGGTATCAGAAACAGAAAGTGAAAATCCATCTGATACTCCTAATTCTATTAGTTGTCCATTCTCAAAATTTAATCCAATGTTATTTTTATCATTTCCTTGGGCATGAAATATTCTGGTTAATTCCCCAGATTCGTTAAATATTTTATTCCAACCAATATGTTTACGTGTATTATATAGGCGGTGATACATATAATCTTCTTTCAGTTGACCATTCTCATAGTAAGTTCTGTATAAACCATCGAGTTCGCCATTTGAGTAATTCATTACTCTTTCGACTCCTCCATTTTCATAATAAGATTTTGAAATCCCTTCTCTCTTCCCATTTCTCCATAAAGTTACAGATCTAATCTTCCCTTTGTCCCAAGAAGTTTCTATTCCTGTTTGCTGCGATATTCTTTTTCCATCAATTTCAACGATTTCAAAATGGGCTTCGTATCTTTTTAAATCTTCGGCATCAAATCTTTCTTCAATTCCAGATTTTAAGTTGTCTTTAAAGTACATTCGATGAGACAATTTCCCTGTAGAATAGGAATAATCTTCTTGAACACCATTTTGCATGAAATACTCCCAATTTTGGATACGTTGAAGTCTACCTGCACTTGTGTAAACTCTGATTTCACCATCATAAACATTCTTATAAACAGTATCACCAACTTTTATTTCTCGATAAAAAATACCTTTTCTCTCAATACTTCCATCTGATTTGTAATTAATAAAAGAGCCATGTTGTAGCCCATTTTTAAATTCCATTGATGATTTTAATCTGTTGTTTTGGTCTTGATGATATTCTTTACAGGTGCCATCTTTAAGACCTTTTTTGAATTGAAAATCTGCTGAAATTAATCCGTTGTAATAATAGTATTTTGCTTTACCACCCAAAACAGAAAGTTTCTTGGGTTCAATTCTAATTTCCTTTCTGGTGTATGAATTATCATTGGCTTTAGTTTCATCATTAGAAATTACATCTTTATAGTCAGGATTATCAATGATGATATAATTTTCATCTTTTTGTAAATTTCCATTATTTCCATAAGTAAGTTTATTTCCAATGTTCAAATCCTCTTCATATTTACCTTTCTCTTTAACGTTTCCACTTTGCTGATAGATTGTGTATTTTCCATTTTTTCTACCATTTTTATAAATATACTGTTCTCTAATTCCACCATTTTGATAATTTGATGTAGTTTTTCCATGCAATACCGAAATACTATCTTTTTGAATAGCTTTAAAATGTTCAACTCGAATAATCTGATGATTATTTTGAACGTAATACTCTACTTTACCCTTTATTAAACCATCTTTATAATTGGCAATGCGCTTAATTTCTCCATTATCAAAAAACAATATTTGCTTACCTTGTAATTTTCCATTTTTAAAATCAGAAATTTCTAAAGTATCTTTTGCACCATTCCGAATGATAATTTCCTTTTTATTGAAAATTGTATCTGAAGCAATTACCGTTTTAAATGGCAATTGTCCTTTTTTATCTTGTTGAGAGAGAGAGAAATAGGAGCAGAACAGGAGGAAAGGGAGAAGGAGCAGGTATTTGTTGTAAATCTTCATCATTTATATGGATTTATAAGCACATTTTATATCGAATATCGTGCCTATTGTTTAATTCTAAAACACTAATACAAAGTTAGTAGAAAAGACTAGTCGATTGTTTGAAAACCGCTATCTGTTATTCAACTAGATCTGAATTTTATGCTGTACAGCCAAAGTCATTATTCGTTCAAAATGTAGAGGAAGATCTTTTATTTATGAAAGAGAGGGGAATTCAGAATTTCCTTCGAATTAAAAAGAGATAGCTTGTGAAATAATTTAAAAGTGATTCGCGTCTTCCTTTTTTGAATACTAATTTGAAAACAATCCTTGGCTCACAACGCTACGGAGAGATTTTATCTCGAGGTTACATTATTTTAAATATTAACCAAAAAAAGGGCGTCCCATTTGAAACGCCCTTTTTCAAGAATTCTTAACTATTTATATGTTAATCCAAAAAAGAAGGAAACTCTTTTGGATTTGCCTCATGCATTAAATTATATGCAGCCGCATAAATATCATCAATATTTGGTTTAGAGAAGTAATCTCCATCCGTTCCATAAGATGGACGGTGGTCGTTTGCGCTCACTGTGACAGGTTCGCTGTCCAATAAATAGTAAGCTTTTTGCTTCACTAAAATTTGATCTAATATATAGGCTGATGCTCCGCTTGATACATCTTCGTCAACAATCATTAAACGACTTGTTTTTTCTATTGACTTAGAAATTCTATGTTCTAAATCGAAAGGTAGCAATGTTTGAACATCAATTAATTCAACGCTAACACCCGTCTTCTCCAATTCTTTTACTGCCTCAGCTGCAATGTTAAATGTAGAACCATAACTAACTAAAGTTAAATCATTTCCTTCTTTAACAACATCAACTTTACCCAATTGAATTCTGTATTCTCCTAAATTTGTTGGAACAGGCTCTTTTACACGGTATCCGTTTAATGGCTCAATAACTAATGCTGGCTCATCCGATTCAATCAATGTGTTATACATTCCAGCAGCTTGTGTCATATTTTTTGGAACACAAACATGGATTCCACGTGCAGCATTAATAATCATTCCCATTGGACTACCTGAATGCCAAATACCTTCTAAACGGTGTCCACGAGTACGAATAATCACAGGTGCTTTTTGTCCACCTTTTGTTCTGTACTGTAAAGTTGCTAAATCATCAGATATAACTTGGATTGCATACAAAAGGTAATCTAAGTATTGTATTTCAGCGATCGGACGCAAACCACGCATTGCCATTCCAATTCCTTGCCCAAGAATAGTGTTTTCACGAATTCCAGTATCTGAAACACGCAATTCACCAAACTTGTCTTGCATTCCCTCCATGGATTGGTTTACACCACCAATTTTTCCGGTATCCTCTCCGAATGTAATGATTTCAGGATACTTTTCGAATAACTTCATAAAGTTATCACGTAAAATAACACGTCCATCATCTATTTTATTCTCGTCACCATAAGTTGGTGCGATTCCTTCAATGTTTTCTACTGCATATTTTGAAGCAGAATGAAGATGAGAACCATAACGGGCTCTATTTTCTTCTAATTTTCCTTTGTACCAACTGATAAGTTGAGTTCTCGCCGAACCGTTTTCTCCTCTTACCAAACGCAAAATTTTATTTAACGTATTGAAAACATTTTTTCTGATTGGTTCAAACTCTTTTTCTAAAGTTTCAATTTCCTTATTGATGAAATTCCCATTTGGACTTTCACTGGCGACATTCTTCATTAATTGAATTCCAGCATCAAAGTCAGCACCTGTTCCTTTTCTAAAATCAGCCCAAGCAGCCTTTTTCTGACTCATTACAGATTTTTTCGCTTCTTTTTCGATTCCTTCTAGCTCTTCAGCTGATGCAAGTATTTCTCCGTTTTCTCCTTTGAAATTAAGAATGAATTCTTTAAATTTAGTTACTGCGTCAAAATCTTTCTCCCATTGCATGCGCTCCGGAGATTTATATCTTTCGTGTGAACCAGAAGTAGAGTGGCCTTGAGGCTGATTAACTTCTTCAACATGTA
>Ga0307952_1000359_pt1 | contig 27692 bp, 23 predicted proteins | sample OrgLakmetagen376_FD_201821 | JGI IMG/M metagenome (GOLD analysis project Ga0307952, IMG submission 201821) | Saline water microbial communities from Organic Lake, Antarctica - #376 | ecosystem: Environmental > Aquatic > Non-marine Saline and Alkaline > Saline | place: Antarctica: Organic Lake...
ATTTATCAACTTGTTGTAAAGAAATTTTCACGAAGGAACTTTTTTGTATTAAAATTTTATGCTTTTGTTTTTTATTTTCTCACGAAGAATTTAATATCCATTAAAATAGTGGTAGAACCAATAAATGAATACTAAAAACAGATACATACTTTGCATCTACATCGGCAAATTGGCTTTCTCATTGTCTTGCAATTCTCTTATATTGCTTGAACTACCAGTCATCTCTTCTAGGTATGTTTTTAATTTATTCATAATAATTGATAAACTTAATATTGAAATGATAAACCTTTTAAGTTTATTGTGCAAAAATTAGTTTACTAAATTGATAATCATATTATTTTTAAAGTTTAAATGCTCTCCCATTTCCACATAACCTAATTGATTGGTCAACAATGTAGTTTCATGGATTTTAAATTCTGGAATATTCTCATGGTGATGTCCATAAATCCAGTAATTGGGTTTGTGTTCTTCCATGAAATCAGTTAATTCTACAGCAAAAGCCTCATTTAGAATACTTCCTCTGTACTGTTGTGGATAATTTTGAAATGTGGGAACATGGTGCGTTACAACGATACTGTTCTTATGCTTGTTTTCTTTAAACGCTTTATTCAAGAATTGCATACTCTCTAAATGCAAGTCATTAAATCGGTCTGTAGAAAAGCGAAATTCCCCATATCTAATCACACGAAAATCATTCATTCCTCTTTCTATTTGCCATTGATGCGCAGGATTTATCTTCGACCAAAGCGTTGTAAAAATCAATTGGGTATTCTCAATTTCGATTGTTGAATTGTTCAATAAATGAACGTTGGGTTTAATCTTTTCGTGAAACGTTCCGCTTTTCTGCATAATATCAAAACCATAATACTCATGATTTCCAGGAATCCAATAGGTTTCTTTAAAATTATCAGAACAAAATTTGAAAAAGTCTTTGTGTTTATCCATTATGCTAAACGGAACAATATCTCCAGCTAAAATCAAAATATCTCCAGTAGGAACAATTGGATGCTCCTTTAAAAACTTTTTGTTTTCAGGGAATTCGAGGTGTAAGTCTGAACAGTATTGTAATGTCATTCTTTAATAAGTTTTCTATTTTGAACTATCCGAAAATCTCGGATAGTTGGTTTTATTTCTAATTCTTAATCATTTTTCGTCTTTATTATAATCCAATCTGTTTTTAGCACGTTCTATAGCTTGTTGTAACTTACTTTCTAATAATTTTATATCAGGTAGTTTCGTTAAATATTCTGCTATTTTTATATTACTTTTTTCGAGCTGCATCAATTCCACATGTTCTTCATTCTTAGTTGCACACAAAATGAGTCCCAAGGGTGTATTTTCTCCCTTCATCATTTCATGTTTAGTAAGCCAAGCCAAATACAACTCCATTTGTCCTTTATCAGAAGCCTTAAACTTCCCTAGTTTTAAATCAATTGCAATTAATCGCTGTAGTTTTCTATGATAAAACAACAAGTCAATGTAGTAATCGTCATTATCTATTGTTATTCTCTTTTGCCGTGCTAAAAAAGCAAAATCAGAACCTAATTCTATTATAAAGGTTTGTAATTCCATCAAAATTGCAGATTCTAAGTCTTTTTCCGAATATGAATCATGCAGTCCTAAGAAATCTAAAAAATAAGGATCTCTAAAAATTAAATCAGGTGTAATTTGCTGAGTAAATTTAAGACTTTCTAGTTCGTTTTTTATGGTCTCTTCTGGTTTTTTACTAATGGCAGTTCTTTCATACAACATACTGTTAATACGTTCCTGCATTGTTCTAGTGCTCCATTTTTCCATTTTACACATTTCGATATAAAATGAACGTTTTAGAGGATCATCCATATATATTAGTGATTTAATGTGCGACCAACTCAATTGTCTCTGCAGTGTAGAGACAATTTCGAAATCAGGAATTGTCTCTGCAAAGCGGAGACAATGTCTAATTTGCTTTTCACTCCATCCCTTACCATATTGTTTTGTTAGCTCAGTGGATAAAGAACTCACTATTTGCTTTCCATATTCTGCACGTTTATTATGTAGTATTTCTTTATTTACAAGTGAACCTATTTCCCAATACAATTGCGTCATTGTAGCATTTACAGTTACCGCAAGCTGTTGTTTACTCTGCTTAATCAGTGTTTGTACGCTATCCACAAGTTTAAAATATGCTGTATTTTGAGGGCTGTCTTTACTCATAATATTGTCTATTTTTGAATTAGAGTCATTTCAGTTTTAACAAATTCATTCCTGTTAATTTAATCCTAATTCTTTTAAATAATCACTGATTTCTGCTTTCACTTTCTCCAGCCTCACAATTGTGCAACACCCTGTTGCACAAAATCTCTATCGAATTAAATTAGCGCCAATCTCACAAACAGCATTTCTTATACTTTTTTCCACTTCCACAAATACAAGGATCGTTTCTTCCTACTTTCTTTTCAGCAATAAATAGTTTGTCATTCTCGTAAAATGGATTTGGCGATTCATCATCATTAGTATCCCAAGGGTTATTGTTTGAATTTAGCCAACTTTTTTTAATGTCTGGGTACAAATCCTTTAATGGTAAAATTCTAACTTCATAATTTGTTTCATTAGAAGTAGTCAAATTCTGTTCTACCGTTTCCAAATCACCACAAACTTTTTCTAAAACATAGTTCAAATTAAATAATTCGGTAATCTCAGGAATTAATTCTCTACATTCAAGCTTCATTATATCGCCAAGAATATGACCTATTAGTTCTGAATCTATAACATTGTCTTCAAGTTCGGCTTTTGCATAAAATTTAAGAATATTAGAGTAACATTGAATAGCTTCTTTTCTATGCGCTTTACTTTCAAATGACTTTTGTTTAATAGCTTCAGAAACTGCTGTTTTGGAATAGGTATATATTCCAGGTTCTTTCATGAAGTTTTCTAAAACATGGAATTGATTGTTTCCTAACTTGTAAATTGATTGTAAAATATACTCCGTTAAATAATAACCTAAATAAAATTCAATTAATTCTTCACTTTGCTTTAGAAGATTCAATACTACAGGAAGTTGTTCAATTGCATTAAGTTCTGCTAATAAATTGATCGCATGAAAAACAAAAAATTTTTCCTCATCATCACTATCCTGGTTCTCAAAGTAACTGTATCGTTCAATTCCATCGTTGATTACTTTCACCAAGTCTTCAATCAATGTTGCTCTCGGTAAAAGAAGGATTTGTTCTAACTCATCTAATGGAATATTAATATCATGTTGATATAGTATTTCTATTTCTGGATGATGAAAAACTGGTTTTTCAATTTGAGAAGTGATATCTTGTTGGGGTACTTCAACATTTATGCGATTTTTAGCTTCTTCATCACGAATGCTTGCCATTTGTTCAAGAATTTCAAAGAATAAAATTTCTTCGGCATTTTCTACCTCAAAATCATCTTCGTCAATCTCTTTCATTTGATCAATGAAGGTCTCCGCCATTCTAAAATCTTTCTTATGTGCGAAATATATTACTGCAAACTTTAAGATTGCCATTGCTTCTGAAACATGAAACGTGTCCCGCTCAGGATATAATTCACCCAAATCGAAATTTTCACCTAATATCTCCTTTATTTTCTCATAATCTAAATTATGAATATATTCTTGAACCAAATTGAGTTTTCCGAAAAAATAATCGGGATGTGCTTCTATAGTTTTTCGATTATAAGCATAAGCTTTTTCTGGTTGATCAACTACAAGATAGTAAGTCGTCAATAAATTCTTGATTTGTGGATTGCGTGGATGCTTTCCAATCAGTTGAATCAAACGGTCCGCTGTTCCTGCTTTGCCTTTTATGACATCCATGTGAAGTTTCCCCAAAACATTAGCCAACTCTTCTGTCATCGCATGCTCCTGCTCCATGAATGAAGGTTCGTCTGTAACGTAGTAACCCGCTGTGTCTATAAATCTTTTCATTTTATTTGGTTTTTATGAATGAGTCGCTGTTGTGTATTGTGATTCAAAAATAGCAAATTGTTTATTTTTTTGTGTATTTAAACTTAATTTATAATCAAATTATCCTCAAAACTTAGCTTTACTATCATTTGAAACGGCAATACTAACCTGTATTATTAACTGAAGTTTCGGAGTTTAATTTCACAACGTATTTTATGGACTATGGAGTTTGTAAATAGTGTCTGGTCGGAAACAGACGATTTTTATTCCCGATTTTATCGGGATGAGATATATTTATTCAATCATACTAATTTTTTAGGGTTTTTCCCGATTTATCGGGACAGGATATGCGCTTGCTTTGCTGCGGTTTGGTTTTATTTATTTAGGAGGTGTGCCACATTGAGCATTGTCGAAATGCCGCATCAGCCGACGAGAGAAAAAGTAAAATATACTCAAAACACTCAATTTAAAAGAAGTATTCTTTTTTTAAATATTGATGTAAATTTTTGTTTTATAATGTGTTATAATATTTTTGAGTGTTTTGATGAATAGTACAGGGTAGATAGAAAGTGCAGTAAATAAAGTAATCAATTTAAAACCGAAGGCAAAAACAAGCATAAAGCTTACTGCCCATCTAAACTTACACTTATTCATTTAGTACCGAAACTTGAGATATTGATTACTAAAACATACGATTTATTCTAGTTCAGGGCAAAAAAAAAGGAGGATTGTCAACATAAACAGCATCTCAAAACACCCACCTCTCCAAAACGGCAAAATATTTGTATACTTTTTTTCGTTAATACAAATAATGAACAACATGCCTCAAAATATATTATCAATTGCTAAAGGATTCGTCATTCTCTTATTCACATTTATGATGACGGGTTTTGTATTTTCCCAAACAGAATACGGGGACAGTACTTATAACGATTCAGTAATCAATCGCCTTCAACTTTATGAAGGTTTTGATTTGCCGAGTGATTTTAAAAGTCAATACAGGAATGCACTGCGCCGTGTTAGAAGGGTCTATCCTCTGGCCTTAGAGGCTGCGAGAGTAATTGATTCTTTGGAGATTGAATTAGAAGACATTGAGAAGAACCGCAAGCAAAGACGATTAATGCGTAAGACAAAGAAAAACTTGAAAGATGACTTTAAATACCTAATGAAGGACTTGTATGTATCGGAAGGGAAAGTGTTGACCAAGTTGATTTACAGAGAAACAGGCATGACGGTAACAGAGATCATTTCAAAATATAAAAATGGAATAGAAGCGTCACTTTATTCTGGAATGGCAGGGTTTTTTGAACAAGATTTAGATGCTAAATACTATCCAAACACAGAGGATTTTGTAATCGAATGTGTTATTAAAGATATTGAATGTGGAAAAGTAGCTTTTGATCCTGATTTTGAGATTTTAAGTAAAAAGGATTATAAAATTGAAAAGAAGGAATACAGAAAGGAGAAGAAGAAGAACAAAGCCAAACTAGAAGCAATGCAGGAACGAGCTAGGCAATTGACAATTGATAATTGATAATTGATGATTTTGGTTCGCGGAGCTGATTTATAATTATTTGGAAGGTATTTCATTTCTTCATTCTACTATACAGTTGAAGTTGATTTGAAATTATTTGAGAGTTAATTCGGTTTAATGAAGATCACCAAACGATTTGCTTCTTTTTGGTTTAACCGACCGAAGGAAGCTCAATTCGGCAGACTCGCGGCATCGCATGAAGGCAATAAAAAATAAATAAGAACTGAATAAAAGAGAAAATAGTTTGAATCAAAATCTATAGTCATGAAGTAAAGTTCATTTTAACCGGACAATAGTGGTCAGAGCTATTTATTAAAGAAATCAAAAAAGCCCAGAAATATAATTTCCAGGCTTTTAATATTTTAAGTGAAACTAATTTCTAAGAGTAGAAACTAATTTCTGAATTAGAAAGTTCAATAGCAAAGCGTGCTTATTTTCAAAATCTAATGCATTGACTTTTGTCAATAATTGTTTTTGAAAATTAGTACAAAGCAGCTATTCGGCTCTATAAATAGAAAGGATTATTTGTTTACTTGCGCTAACTGTTGCTCATCCGCTCCAGTTGAAACTGCAGATTTCTCTACACGAACCTTTGAACTTCCTTCACAACTTAACAAAATACTTGTATCAGCTATTTCCAATACTTTTCCATGAATCCCACCGATAGTAACTACTTTGTCACCTACAGCTAAAGCTTCACGGAATTTTTTCAATTCTTTTTGTTTTTTCATTTGTGGACGTATCATAAAAAAATAAAATACTCCCAAAATCAGTAATAACATAACTAATTGCATTCCACCTTCACCCATAACTTACTTTTTTAATTAATTGTTAATATATATTTATTTATTTATTCTTCTTTTTAGTTTAAAACAGTTGCTTGAATCGTAATAACAGTTGTAGACGGACGCGTATTTGCTGTAACAGAAATAGGCTTTTTAATGACCCCTCTTCCGGTTTCATCTGTATTGATTGAAGCTTTGATTATAGTTGTTTCTCCTGGCTGAATTTGCTCTTTCTCATATTCTGACACTGTACATGCACAAGAAGCTGAAACGCGTGCTATAACAAGTGGATAGTCGCCTGTGTTTTTCATCTTGATTTCTGCCTCAACGATTTCTCCTTTTGCTACAGAACCTGCATTGTAAAGCTCTTGAACTTCTACCGTAGTATATTGTCCAACTTGCGCTTCGGTCATTTCTCCCCCGCATGAAAGAAGTCCAAAAGAAATTGCTGCCAATAAAAAAACTTTCCTCATCTCTTTTACTTTTTATTTCATTAAACCCCGACCTACTTTTTGAATGTCACCTTGACTCTCAAGTTTCGAAATCGCTTTGTCTAAAATACCATTGATAAATAAATTACTTTTAGGAGTACTGTAAAATTTAGAAATTTCAATGTACTCATTTAAAGTGACTTTCGTTGGTATATTGCTAAATGTAGTTAATTCAGTAATGGCCAATTCCATTAAAAGAACATCCATTTTTGCAATACGATCAAGTTCCCAGTTTTTGGTTAAATCATCGATAATCTTTAAATTTTCTGGACGATTCTTAATGGCTTGTCTTAATAAGTCGGCTATAAAATCCTCCTCATCGTCATTGGGTTTGTAAAGCGGTAAAATAGCGTAATCCTCGCTATCTTCTTTAAATCCTTTGATGGTTTTAATCACCATTGAACAAACCAAATCGATATCATCCATCCAGTAAACGCTTCTTTCTTCTAAGTGATCGTATAAAAGAGGGAAGTTTGCGATTTCAGTTTTAAATAACTGTATAATAAATTCTTTATCCTCCTCGAAACCTTCTTTTTCATTGTTCATGAATTCAAAGTAGACTTCTGATTGGCGGATATGATTATACATTTTACGCATCATTTCCTGTCTCTCATCACCAATCCAATTGGCTTTATAATCTTCTGCTTGATGACGCAATTCTCCGCTCTCTTCTAGAATCTGATTAATTTTATTGTCGATGAACTTCGTGTTTGGATTGAGATCCTCATCTTTCGGTAACATCTTCTTTTTATTCTCATCAATTCTATGTTCTCCTTTCAATTTTAATTCAGGGAAAATCATTAGTAACGAAATGTATAGTTCATACATTTGGTCAACTGCTTTGAACAATTCTTTTTTAGCCCACAAAAACTCTTTGTCCTCATGCTGTGAAAAAGCATAAAGTGTTTGGAGTACTTTTATTCGTAAGTGTCTTCTGTTTAACATCTATTTTAATAAGGTAATTTAACTTTACCAACAGCTTCAATTCTTTCCTCAGCTAATTTATTAGCAATGGCATATGAAGGAATATTTTCGTCTGATGATCGTTTTATTATTTGATGAATTGTATCGTAAATGCCTTCCGCTTTTGCAAGCGCCCATTCTGCTGATTTATTTGTTACTTCAGCATAAACGTTAATTACACCACCCGCATTTACAACGAAATCTGGAGCGTATATGATACCTTTATCAAGAACAGCTTGCCCATGTATTACTTCATTGGCCAATTGGTTATTTGCAGAACCAGCAATGATTGAACATTTCAAACGAGAAAGTGTATCGTCATTTACAGTTGCACCCAAAGCACATGGCGCATAAATATCCATGTCAATATCGTAAATTTCATCTAAACCTACAACTTTTGCACCGTATTGATTAGAAATACGTTTTAAAGCATCTTGGTCAATGTCAGAAATATAAACTTCTGCATTTTCATCACGTAAATGTTTAACCAAATATTCACCAACATGTCCAACTCCTTGAACGGCTATCTTTTTACCTGCCAAACTATCACTACCAAATTGTTTTTTAGCACAAGCTTTCATTCCTGCATAAGTACCTAAAGCTGTAATCGGAGAAGGGTCACCACTCTTACCTGGCAATCCAGCAACATGATCAGTTTCCATGTTTACCCATGTCATATCCATTGGCGAAATCCCAACATCTTCGGCAGTAATGTATTTTCCTGCAAGGCTGTTTACAAACTTCCCGAATCTTCTGAATAAAGCTTCAGATTTCATTGTTTTTGAATTCCCAATGATTACTGCTTTACCACCTCCTAAATTTAATCCAGAGATAGAATTCTTGTAAGTCATTCCGCGAGACAAACGCAACACATCTTTTAACGCCTCAATCTCATTGTTGTATGTCCACATCCTTGTTCCTCCTAAAGCAGGTCCTAGTGTTGTGTTGTGAACAGCTATTATCGCTTTTAACCCTGTGTCGTTATCATTGCAAAATAAGAGTTGTTCGTGATTATATTCACTCATTGCTGCAATGACTGGATTGTCTACCAAATCCTCAGCGGTAATTTTTCTTGTTTCTATCATTGTTCTATGCTTTTTTATACTACATATAAAATCAAATGGCTACTTTTGTAGAATATAAATTGCGCATTCGTTTTGCAAAAATAGGAAATTAATAGATGAAGTCTCTAAGCTATCTCAACAAATATTTATTTAAGTACAAATGGCGTCTGTTACTAGGTGTTGTCTTTATTATTGGGTCTAATTTTTTGTACGTATACATGCCCCTGATTGTCAGAGATGCTGTAAATCAATTCGAGAAGGGTTTTAATGAGGATGAATGGCTTAGCATAGCTATTTCTTTGGGTGGAATGTATATTCTCCTCTCCATAGGGAAAGGGTTTTTTCTTTTTATGCAACGCCAAACCATAATTGTGGTTTCCCGGTATATCGAATACGACTTGAAAAATGAGATCTACGCACAATATCAGCGTCTTTCCTTTAATTTCTACAAAAAAAACAATACCGGTGATTTAATGAACCGTATTTCTGAAGATGTCTCTTATGTAAGACAATACTTAGGGCCGGGTGTGATGTATACGATCAGTACAACGATTCTTTTTGCTTTCACATTGACTTTTATGATGAATATCAATGTTGAATTAACGCTCTATACATTGGCGCCCCTTCCCTTAATGACTTTTATTATTTACAAAGTTTCTAGTATTGTAAATAAACAAAGTGTTAAAGTCCAGGAACAACAATCCAATATTTCAACAAAAGTACAAGAATCATTTTCTGGAATAACTGTTTTAAAGGCTTATGGTGCAGAAAGTAAATTTCAAGACAGTTTTAATGAAGCGGCTAAAAGTTATTTGGATCGTCAAATGGACTTGGTAAAAACAAACGCGCTGTTCATGCCAACGATTACTTTCTTGATTGGAATCAGTACGATCTTGACGATTTATTACGGTGGAATAATTTCTTTTGACGCTCAAAATGAATTGTCTTCTGGAGATATAGTAGCATTTATTTTTTATGTGAATATGCTGACTTGGCCTTTTGCAAGTGTTGGGTGGGTAACATCAATGATTCAACGTGCTGCTGCAAGTCAGGCAAGAATAAATGAGTTCTTGGATGAAGATTCTGAGGTTAAAAACACAAGTAAAACTCCATTTGACTTTAATGGAGCTGTTGAATTTAAAAATGTAAGTTATACATTTCCAACTTCTGGAATTCAAGCGGTGAAAGACTTGAGCTTTACAATCAAGAAAGGGGAAACACTCGCCATTATTGGGAGAACAGGTTGCGGTAAAACGAGTGTGATTAATCTTTTGATGCGTCAGTTTGATCCTACTTCAGGAACTATTGAAATTGATGGGAAAGATTTAAAATCAATCAACGTTAACGATTACCGAAAGCAAGCTGGAGTTGTGCCACAAGGTGTTTTCTTGTTCTCCGATTCTATTCGAAATAATGTGAAATTTGGATTGGCTGAAAATCAAGAAGCATCGGAAGAAGAACTGATAGAAGTATTAGAAACTACTCATGTTTGGCACAATATCAAAGGTTTTAAACAAGGATTAGATACTATTTTGGGAGAGCGTGGTGTCAATTTAAGTGGTGGACAAAAGCAGCGAATCAGTATTGCTAGAGCTTTAGTTAGAAAACCTAAATTATTGATTTTCGACGATTGTTTATCTGCTGTTGATACCGAAACAGAAGAAATTATTTTGAATAATTTAAAGGAAACACTTCATGGAACGACTTCGCTAATTGTAAGTCACCGTGTTTCCTCGATTAGAAATGCAGTCCGAATACTGGTTTTAGATGAAGGCGGGAAGATAGAAGAAGGAACACATGATGAACTTTTAGCGTTAGGTGGTGTTTACTCGGAGATATATAACAAGCAATTGCTGGAAGAACAAGAGGAGGATTAGTCCTTTTTTCTACAAAAAAAAACTAGTGATTTTAATTAATCCATACATTTACTACTTTGAAAGAAGACTTTAAAGTCAAGGCTTGTGAAGTTTTTAATTTTAGGCGTTTATTTTTATAAACAACTGAAATTAAAAATGAGCATAACGCAGTATTTGACGTTTTCTTGCAAAGACTAAATAATTCATATTTAAAATGAGAAATGAATTTATTCATATAAAGGGAGCCAAAGAACACAACCTGAAAAATATCGAAGTCAAAATTCCGCATGGAAAAATGACGGTGATTACAGGATTATCTGGCTCAGGAAAGTCTTCCTTGGCTTTTGATACTTTATATGCTGAAGGTCAACGCCGCTATATTGAAAGTTTATCTGCTTATGCACGACAATTTCTTGGGAAATTAGACAAACCAAGTGTGGACTTTATTAAAGGGGTTGCTCCTGCAATTGCTATTCAACAAAAAGTGACTTCAACCAATCCACGTTCAACAGTGGGGACAGTTACAGAAATATATGATTACTTAAAAGTCTTGTTTGCACGTGTTGGAAAAACATATTCGCCAATCAGCGGAAATGAAGTAAGGAAGCACGACGTAACTGATGTTGTAAATCTGATCAACAGCAGAGCGGAAGGCGAAAAGTTTATGGTTTTGGCTCCCGTGAAAAATTATGAAAAATATGGGGTTGAGCGTCAATTAAATATCTTTAAAGAGCAAGGTTTTGCGCGTGTTCGTATTGATGGAGAAGTTTTAAGAGTGGATGATACCGTTGAAAATCCGCCAAAGAAAATAAAAACGTTAGAATTAGTAATTGATCGATTAGGTGTTCGGTTAGCTGATGAAGATCACCAATCAAGAATAGCTGATTCTATTCAACTCAGTTTCGCTGAAGGAGAAGGAGAATGTTGGATTTTCTTTCCAAAGACAGATGAAATCATCCCGTTTTCGAATCTTTTTGAATTAGATGGAATGCAATTCGCCGAACCCAATCTTCATTTCTTCACTTTCAATAATCCTTATGGAGCATGTGATACCTGTGAAGGATTCGGCTCTGTAATTGGAGTTGACGAAGATTTGGTGATTCCAGATCGTTCGCGTTCGCTTTATGATTTTGCAGTAATGCCATGGAAAGGGGAGAAAATGAGTGATTATTTGAATAAGTTTATTTCACAATCAGCCTCTATTGACTTTCCAATTCATCGTCCAATTAAAGACTTAACGGGTGAGGAATATGATATTCTTTGGAATGGAAGAAGAGGAATCGATGGAATTAATGATTTTTTCGATTATTTAAATACCAAAAGGTATAAGATTCATGTGCGTGTGATGTTGGCGCGTTACCGTGGTAAAACAAAATGTCCAGATTGTAAAGGAACACGTTTAAGGAAAGACGCCAATTACGTAAAAGTAGGAGGGAAGAACATCTCAGACATGATTTTGACTTCAATTGAGGACAATCTTGTTTTCTTTAAAAATATAGAACTTGATGCCCAACAATTAGAGATTGGAAAGCGTATTTTAATTGAAATTCAAAACCGATTAAATTGGCTGGATGAAGTCGGCTTGGGTTATTTAACATTAAATAGACAAGCCAATACTTTATCTGGTGGGGAATCTCAACGTATTAATCTAGCGACTTCTTTAGGAAGTAGTTTAGTGGGGTCAATGTATATTTTAGATGAACCAAGTATAGGATTGCATCCAAAAGACATTGAACGTTTGGTGGGGGTGCTCAATGAATTGAAAGACTTAGGAAATACGGTCATAATTGTGGAGCATGAAGAAGCAATTATGCAAGCTGCCGATGAAATTATTGATATTGGTCCGCTTGCTGGAGTAAATGGGGGAGAACTTGTTTTTCAAGGAACGCACAAAGAGTTGATCAATGCAAAGAACAGTTTAACAGCAGATTATTTAACAGGAAGAGCTAAAATCCCTGTTCCAGAGAAGAGAAGGAAGCTAAAAGATGCAATTCATATTCTCGACGCGGCTGAAAATAATTTAAAGAAAATCAGTGTTAAAATCCCATTGCACGGAATGGTTTGCATTACTGGAGTGAGTGGATCTGGGAAGTCAACATTAATTAAAGATATATTGTATCCCGCTTTGGCAAAGAAGTTGGGGATTCATGGAAAACCGATTGGAAAACACGGGGAGATTACCGGCGATTTCTCTCAAGTTGAAGCCATAGAATTTATAGATCAAAATCCCATTGGACGTTCCTCAAGAAGTAATCCGGTGACTTATGTGAAAGCATTTGATGAAATCAGAACTTTGTATTCTCGTTTGAAATTGTCAAAAATGCGGAATTTAAAACCTGGTTTTTTTAGTTTTAATGTTCCTGGAGGAAGATGTGAAGTCTGTGAAGGTGAAGGTTTGATTACTGTTTCAATGCAATTTATGGCAGATATTCAATTGACTTGTGAAACATGTCATGGGTCGCGTTATAAAGATGTTGCTTTAGAAATTAAATATAAAGACAAATCTATAGCAGATCTTTTAGCGATGAATATTGAAGATGCATTGGACTTCTTTAAAGCCCAAGACGGAACTTTAGAAAGTAAAATTGTCTCGAAAATTCAACCTCTAGTTGATGTTGGGTTGGGTTATTTAACAATGGGACAGTCTTCTTCCTCTTTATCTGGTGGAGAAGCCCAACGTATCAAATTGGCGTCTTTCCTAGTGAAAGCAAAAAATCCAACGAAAACCATGTTCATTTTTGATGAACCAACAACAGGTTTGCATTTTGATGATGTCAATAAATTATTGATTTCCTTAAATCGTTTGATTGACATTGGACATTCTGTAGTGATTATTGAACATGATATGGATGTGGTCAAAAACGCTGATTGGGTTGTTGATTTAGGTCCTGATGGTGGAGTTAACGGAGGTTACTTGTTGACACAAGGAACTCCCGAGGATATTGTAAAAGTGAAGGAGAGTTACACAGGTCAATTTTTGAAGGAGAAACTTATTTAATTGATAATTGATTTTTTTTCTTTCCCATCTGGCTGTAAATCATAATTTATAGGGTTTTATTGATTCTTGGTAGTATTCGAAGGCTTATCAAAATTTAATTATTAAAGATTTTCAAACCATAATCTTTTTTGAATCGGAGGGGGTATTGGTATTTTTTTAATCTAATTTTGGGAATTATTTTATTTTTCTTTCTTTTATTAATTGAAATAACAGTAAATAAGAAGGTATTAATTTTGTTCTTTAAAATCTAAACAATATTTTTGAGAAATAATTGATAATAAATACAATGAAAAATAATATGAAATTTCTACTTTCGATTTTAAGTCTGTTATTTGTGCTAAGTGCATGTAAAAAATACGAAGAGGGACCCGCTTTTTCTTTATTGACTAAAAAAGCAAGAATTACTGGGAGCTGGAAAGCTGAAAAAGTTATTTCGAAATCAGGAGTCATGGAATTTGTTTACTATGATGAAGTGATGAAAATACTAAAGGATGGTGATTACGAATTTCTTGTAGGTTCTTCAATTGAAATTACTGGTATTTGGGATTTTTCACAAGACAAAGAATACCTTCGTTTAACTTATGGAGAAGATGGGATAAATAACATTGTAGAGTACAAAATTATTCGATTGAAAAGCAAGGAATTGTGGTTAGAAGATGCCCAAGGAGAGCAAGTCAATTATGTTCCTTTATAAGAAAAGTTTTTGAGAAATATTGAATCATCCTGCATTTTATGTAGGATGATTTTTGTTTTATAGGATTGATATTTTCATTGCGCGATTTCCACTTCATGAATAAATAGTCTTAAAAGAAGCGATTTTTTACTGAATTCCCTAAAGTTGAATTTCGAGATATAAATTTCAAACTTATTTCGAATCCACCTCTTGCACTGCTTGCTTCACTAAGTTTTGAAGAATTAATATCATAACTCAACCCCATAACAAATGAATCCCATTGTAATTGTACTGTTGGAATGAAAGCATCTGCAACACGATAATATGCACCAAACCCAACAGAAGCGCTTTCATTGAAGCTATTAGAACCTTCATTAATAGTATACAAAAATAAGGAGCCAAAAACAATGTCAGTAGCCTTGTTTTGTTGTGCCAGGTATGCAGCAGGCTGAATAACCCACGGAGAAGCGGAAAGACCGAAAGAACCATTGAAATTAGCAATGTATCTAATCCCCAAATTTTCTTCAGAAACAAAGTAATAACGTGGACTATTGTAATGATGAAAAGCAATTCCAATATTTATCTTTTTCCTTCCTTCGCTTGAACCAATTCCATTAAAAATATCAGACCACATGTAGGAAAAACCGCCTGAAATTGTTGGACTTATTTCAGATATACTTGCTAGACCTTCATTTGAATTCAATGCAGGATTATGTCCAGTTCCTTGGAATTGATTATCAAAACGCAAGTCACTTTTATCTAAGCTTTTTTGATTAAACCCTCCTTGAAGTCCAGCAGATAAATAGCTTTTGCTGTTGATTTTAACATGAGCAGCAATTGTGAAATTAACTAGAGTTGTACGCATATTTGATGCGCCTGCTGCGTCTGAATACATAGATAACCCACCAGCTAAATGGCTTCCTTTTAGGCTGGTGTTTTTGAAACGCATATCAATATTTGCCCCAAACGATTGAAAAGGAGAAGAAGTAACGCTTCCCCATTGCGATCTATAATTTACAATAGCTCGTAAGTCTCCTCCAGATTTCCCCGCAAATGATGGATTGTGAAGGAGCGGAGTACTTTGTAGCTGAGAAAAATGAACGTCTTGTGCGTTTGACTTTAAGCTGATGGTAATTGTCAGTGCGATTATATAAAATTGAATATTTTTCATTGTTTTAATTTATTTAATTAAAAGAATCTTGCTCTTGATTTTCTTCTTATTAATGAGTTTTGTGAGATATATTCTAAGCTTATTTCAAACCCACCGTTTCCTCTACTAGCACCGCTAAGTTGAGATAAATTCACATCATAACTGAATCCAATGTTAAAAGAGGACAATTGAAGTCGGAATGTTGGTATTATAGCATCTCCAACACGGTAATAACCACCAAAACTTATTGCAGCATTTTGCTTGAAATTGGTGATTTGAGAGCCTCTATTAATTTGATATTTAAACAGAGAACCAAATACGATATTCGTAGCTTTTTTTTGAATCGCTAAAAAAGCAGCTGGCTCTATTGTCCATTGAGAAGAAGAATTAAAAGATCCTTCGAAACTTCCGATATAATTTAATCCTAATTTTTCTTCATTGCTGAAATAAAATCGAGGAGCGTTAAAATGATGTACCGCGATTCCAATATCTATAGTCTTTTTCCCTTGAATTGTTCTCCCCGTTGTTTTACCGAAAGCATTAGACCACCTATATGAAATACCACCTGAAACGGTTGGCTTTAATTCTGAAAGATTATTTAGATTTTCATTAGAACTTATTCCAGAATTATGTCCTATTCCATCAAATTGATTATCAAAACGTAAATCATAACTGTCAATACTTTTCTGATTAAATCCCGCCTGAAGACCAGCAGATAAAAAGTTTGTTTTGTCTATTTTAATATGATAGGCAACTGCGAAATTAACCAGTGTTGTGCGCATGTTTGAAGCTCCGGCCACATCTGTATACATTGAGATACCACCACCAACGTAATTGTCTTTTGAACTTGAGTTGAAGCGCATATCGAAACTTGCTCCAAATGTTTGAAAAGGATTTGATGTTACACTTCTCCATTGCGATTTATGGTTTACAATAGCACGTATATCACCTTCTGAATTCCCTGCAAATGAAGGGTTTTGTAGTAGAGGGGTATTCCAGAATTGTGAAAAGTGTACATCTTGTGCATTCGTCTTCGAACCTATGAAAGTCAAGAGCATAATTATAATAAACTGAATACTTTTCATAGCTTTATTTTTTTAGATATGGAAGTGTTTTTTATTAAATAGACTTATCTAATTAAGCTTATATCTCCACTTTCTTGAGTGGTCTCCCCATTTTCAAAAGTAGCTTGAATAATATATACATAAACACCAGTATTTTGAAGTTCACCTTTATAATACCCGTCCCATCCATCATTTAACTTATTGGTTTGGAAAACTAAATTTCCCCATCGATTAAAAATTTTGAAAGTTATATTGCTAACACATTCACCATGTACAGGTATAAAATCATTGTTATCATCTCCATTTGGAGAAAATGCATTTGCAACATATATAAAGCAATTACATTCATCTATGTTGTTGAAAACACTAAAAGATTCTGAAACACTGCATGATATATTATCAGTTACAGTTACGTTAAAAGTCCCCTCAGAAAGTTCAGATAGTATAGCGTTAGAGCTCCCATTGCTCCAATTATATGTGAATGGAGGGTTTGGTGAATTAACATCAACTTCAATTTGGCCCACATTTGAATCGCAATTGTCGTCTGTGATTGTGCTGTTTAAAATAGGAATCGGGTTAACTTCGACATTTACTTGAGATGTATCTGTGCAGTTACTTCCAACTGAAGCAACAACTTGATATATCCCTGTATTGCTGGTGTTTGTATTATTTATAATTGGGTTTTGGTCTGAACTTGCAAACCCATTTGGTCCTGTCCATTCATAAGTTGCCCCGTTTATTGTTGTTGCATTGAGGTTTAAAACTTCTCCTTCGCAAATCGGATCATTACTTGTTGCGTTTATATTAGGAGAGCTTATTATTGTCAGGTCTAAGGTTACAACAGAATCGCAGCCATTTGTTGTACCTCCAATTATTGTATAGGTTGCTGTATTGTTATCAGATGTATACGTATTTCCATCAATCCAAGTATAGCTATCACAAGCTGTTTGTAGATCTATTCCTGATGAGTCTGGTGTGCACGGTATAATTAAAACCCACGGAGAAAATGTGTTTTGTCCCAAGAAAGGTCCAGCAGTTCCAATACCCGTGCTAACACCTGCTGTTCCTGATCCAACTGGTGTGTCCCAAGTGTTTCCATTCCAATGCTGCGCTTGTATTGTATTTAATGGAAGTAAGGTGGTGTTTTCATTTCCTTTGTATGAAAAGATTAAATCAGCAGTTGTTGTTGGAGCTTGTATATCCCAGAAACGGTCTATTGCATTTTCTACAGAATCTGTTATTCCTAACATATTTGTAACTGCTCCAACGTTAGTCGCTGCTGGTTTTGGTGTATTCTGAAGATTAGTAGCCCAAGTTGAAGTGCTAATACTGCTATTTCCAGCTGTTTTATTAAAAGTAAATGGAATATAATTAGTTGCGATGCCGTCTACACCGAATGGAAAGACATAACTGCCTGTGGATGTTCCTGAAAGCCATTTTACTAGGTTGTATTGATTTTCTGAATGGATGTGACCTCCTGTGGGTAATCTTTCTATACCTGAAGGATTCGGTTGGTCAACAACCACGTAAATGTTATCGGTAGCTGTACCTCCATCCAATACAATAAATGCCCCATCCAGCACAATGGAGTTGTTCTGGGCATAGCAATTATTTGATAATTGATAGCTGATAACTAAAATAAACGAAATAAAAAGTCTGAATAAAAGTTTCATAATTTAATTTTTAGTTTCTAATATATAATTGATCCATGCGTCAACTTGGTCGACAGATCTTGGTCTGAGTAGTATTTTTCTTTCTTTATCTAATAAAAATAGAGTAGGGGCGGCAAAAACATGATAATCTTTTACTGCTTTACCTTCCCAACCGTTAAAATCGCAGGAAGAAAGAAATGGGAAGTCTTTTACAAAATTTGTGAATTCAGTTTCATCATTGTCTAGAGACATAAAAACGGTCTCTAAACCTTGTAATTTCCACTGAATATATTTTTCTTTAATTTTCGGAATTTCCTCAGCGCAATTTGAACACCAGCTAGCACCAAATACAACTAATGTATAATTCGATTTTAAATCGCTTAATTTTAGATTTTTACTAATTTCATTGCCCATCATCATTTTTTTTCCTTCAAAAACAATATCTGGAGCCGTGTTTCCTATTTTCATAACACGGTAAGTCTCCAACTGATTAGCCAGGTCATTATCTATTGTGCAACTCACCTCGTTTAGCACTTTTAAAGCCAGGTATTCTGATGCTTGAAATAGACTTCGACTTTCTAAAAACAGGAATAAATGATCTGTAACCTCATTGAGTTTATTTTCATCTTTAACCAAATACTTGAACATTGAATCTATAGATACTTTCATTTCAACGAACACAGAATCCAATGGTTTACCGCTGTTTTCGATTAACCAAAAATGACTTTCAATGGCATCTGTGAATAAGCCACTTTTATAAAGACGTTGATCTGTATAATCCATTTTACGAAAAGCGGCGACTGTTGCAGGGATTTCTTCTGTACTGTGTTGAGCTACTATTGAAACACCACTTATCAATTTTCGTTTAGGCAAGAACCAACTTACATAACTATCTTTAGGTAATTTTTTTAAAAAATCAGCATCCTCATCCTTAATTCGTTTTTTTTCTTTTTTAATGGATTGATTTACTTTTTTTTGTACCAAGAATAATGAATCCTTTTGATAAAACTTCTCCAAATAAATCCAAGCACTTAATGCTTGCTCTCTTTTAGGATGCTCTTTGGCATATTGTTCAAACCACTTATTTTCTTTTCCTTTTACAATTTTAAGGGTTTCAATATAACTCAATGCCTCTCCTGAAATTTCAATATTTTCACCACTCAAAATTACAATCAAAGGTTTGTTGTCCTCAGAAATCAGGAAGCCAACACCATAATCAAGTTCGGAGTAACTGAGTTGAAACTTACCTTTCTCATCGATAGTCATGCTCGAAATGGGATACGTTTTTATTCCATTAAATCCTTCTAAACGAATTTCTTGTTTAACAAGTAGACTCAAGTGACCCGATATGGTTTGGGCGAAAAGTCCTCCATGTAAGATGAACACTAAAACTAGAACGGTTAATTTCCTTGCCATATTTAAATTATTTTAGTGTTTTCATATATTAGTATCAATCCTTTATACAGCGAACAGAAAATCCATAAGCACGATCGTCAGTACTTATGTAAGCAAAGCTACTAAGGAATGCGAGTGATTGCGCTTCTGTACCGCTAACTGTACTAGACCAGTAGTAGCCGTTGATGTCAACGTAGCCAATAGAACCAGTGTTGTAAAAACGAAATCCCCCCATAGGTAATTTAAGCGGAGACCCAAAAGCTCCTGCTGAATCATTACTGCTCCAGCTAAGACGCTCTGCATTCAGCTCTGATTCCGTAGGTATTCGATATCCTGTTGGACAAGGGTTATTTATACCTGTTAATCCCTGCCATAAATTATTGTTTTGTGGTGAACGCCAATCAAAAGGAGCGTTTGTTGTCATAATGAAATTACTATTACCTGGTGTATCAGTTAAACTTACAGTTGTGGTTGTAAAACTTGAACGTTTTTCATGCCCGTCTGAACACCTTCCCCATTGGTATATATCTCCAAAAGACGCTGCATCTGTGCTACTTGTAGCTGCCTGACTAGCTCCTAAATTCCTATCCATCCAAATTTCACCAGTAGTTGAGGTTATATCTATTATTGGTATAGCAGTTCCACCGCAAGGAAATATAGCAGCAGTTCCACCTGAACTACTACAGTTGCAACTGCAATTACTTCCTCCTCCTCCCATACCCATCCAATTTATACCATTATATAGATATAAGCAAGAATCTGTTGGTGCCAAAGTCATTAATCCAAATGCAGGTGAAACGATGTTTGCTGTATCAACACGTGTAATTAAAAATCCTTTGTTAGTAGAACTTAAGTCTAACAAGGCAGAACTCTCTGGTAATGATCCAGTAGCATTTATCCCTACACTTTGTGCAAGCAAATTAAAAGTGAGTGAAATAAAATTAATAAATACTGCTATTGCTAAAATTCGAGTTTTCATTTCAATTTTTTTGTTTAGTATTTCCCACCCTCTTTTGGCTTCTATCAATAATTATTATTTTCTGAAAAGATAAAAACCTTTAATCTTTAATACAACGCACAGAGTATCCGTAAGCCCTGCTTCCGCTGGGGAGTACTGCGGAAAAGCCACTGTTAAAAACAAGAGCCTTTGAGGTGGCGAGACCACTACCAAGGTTATCAATAGTACTTGACCAATAGTAACCGAAAGTTCCTACAGCCCCGAAAGCACCAGTGGTGTTAGTTCGAGTACCGCCAGCGGTCAATTTAAGGATTGATCCAAAGGCACCCGCAGCATCGCTGCTTGACCAAGTTAAACGTTCAGCCTCTAATTCCGATTCAGTAGGTATGCGATATCCTGTTGGACAGGGGTTGTTAATTCCTGTTACTCCTTGCCATAAGTTGTTGTTTGGTGGGTTACGCCAATCAGGAATACTTATTATATGATCACCATGTCCAGGAGTATCTGAATTACTTTGAATAGTCGTTGAACCACTTGAGCGTTTTTCATGCCCATCCGAGCATCTGCCCCACTGGTACAAATCACCATAAGCAGCTAAATCAGCACTACTAGTGGCTACTTGGCTGGCTCCTAAGTTTCTATCCATCCATATTTCTCCAGTGGTTGATGTTACATCTACTACTGGTATTGCAGTCCCACCGCAAGGGAAAACAATAGAAGAGCTACCTGGAGTGACGCAATTACAGCTGCAGTTACTTCCTCCTCCTCCCATACCCATCCAGTTTATACCATTATAAAGATATAAACAGGAATCTGCTGGTGCTAAAGTCATTAATCCAAAAGCTGGCGTTATGATATTTGCTGTATCAACTCTTGTAATTAAAAAACCTTTGTCGGTAGAATTTAAATCCAATAAAGCAGAACTTTCTGGCGCTACTCCTGTAGCATTTATTCCTACGCTTTGAGCTGCAGAGTTAAATATTGAAATTAAAAAGCTAAGAATAAAAATAATAGCTGCTAATGATGTTTTTTTGATTGCTGTTTTCAAAGTGTAGAGTTTTATTTTTAAGACTTATTAATTAATCTTTGTACCCGTATTACATCTATTTGACGTAAGGTTTTATTCAACGTTTGGTGAAATTTTGACTTATTTCACTAAAAAGATAGAGGTTCGTGTTATAAATTATTTAACTCTCCGTCATCCAAGCAGTATAGCGCAAATTATTTAATATATTAGCTTCTAAATTAATACTTTGAGAATGAATATGCTAGATTTTTGGAAGTTTGTAACAGAGGAGAGAGTTAAAGAGAGAGTAATTCCATTCAATTCATATATTATATTGGTTAAAAAAGAAGCTTTCTTTTTGTGTTTAAATAAATCAATTACTACAAAAAAATATAACTCACAAGTTTCGAAAGCTTCTTTTAATTATCTTTTTTTTATTTAATTAGATGTGTTTTTTGATGTTTTTATAACTTGAGTATTCATTTTAACTTTACTTTTGATTCTATTTTTTTTAATTAAATCACCTATAATCTTTCTTAATTTCTTTTCTGCTTAGCTCTCAATCTATAAAACGAGAAATCAATTGATATTAATATATATTTTATGGACAAGGATTAGGCACAGGAGAGAATGAACAACTATATGATTCATTCCAATTCGTATAATAATATGGAGAAGTATTATTACAAGTAGATATTTGTGATGAAATAGAACCATCACTGTATAACCAGTAAAAATTTGTCTCGTACGAGTGAACTCCTGTTCCAACCATTGAAATATTAACAGATGTTGGAAACGTAGTAAATGTATAATCTCGCCACATTCCATTATATGCTACACAAGCACCTGAACCAGAATAAGTCATAATAAGATTATCTCCTGTCCCTGAACATGTATAACAATTATCACAACTCATATCTGTCCATCCTGTGTATGCTTGATTAAAAGTAAGTGTTACACTATTTTGCGCAGGAGCAGAGCCTCCATACATACCTATTTTGGCTCTAATACCAATGATTTCTAATAAATTAACAGCTAATGTTCTTTGAGCACTCGTCCCACAATTATTTGTTGAAGTAACAGTTATGTTTCCATTTTGTCCTAAAAGTCCTGTTGTAACAGTAATAGAGGTTGTCCCTTGTCCTGAAGTAATAGTCCAACCTGTTGGAACAGTCCATGTATAAGTTGAAGCTCCTGGCACAGCCGAGATACTATAAATTTGACCGGTTAAGGATGGGCAATGTGTTGTTATCCCTGTAATGGCTCCCGCTAAAGGCGGCACATTACAGGCGAAATTATTGGAATTACAGATACAGTTATTTCCTCCTCCCCCCATCCCCATCCAGTTTATACCATTATATAGATATAAACAAGAATCTGATGGCGCTAGAGTCATTAGTCCAAATGCTGGTGAAACTATATTTGCAGTATCAACTCGTGTAATTAAAAATCCTTTGTCGGTAGAATTCAAATCTAACAAAGCAGAGCTATGAGGTGCTGCTCCTGTTTGATTTATCCCTACATTTTGTGCAAGCAGATTAAAAGTTAATAAAATAAAGTTAATAAATACTGCTATTGCTAAAATTTGAACTTTCATATATATTTTTTTATTATTTAATATTTTTCTTCCATCTGTAGCTTTTATAAGTTACTACTAAGTTTGGAAAATTTAAAAGTATCTATTCCTTAAATACGACGAACAGAATTGCCGTATGGTTGGGTTTAGCCAGACTAGTCCACTTGAGCGAGATTATAGTGCAGTGTCCAGATTCAGACGTACGTACTTCATTTTGAAGTAGACCAGAAATTTATTCCTTTCTTCACGGTTGCTCTGTTTTCGTACATAGCTCTTTTTCTTCCAACTTATTAAAAGCTTTTGAGCTCACTACCTAATCATAAAACCTGGGTGATACTATTTCTAAAAGGATTTACAGTTTACTTTCACACCTAATCGCACCTAAGGAAAACCTTTGTCCATAGGAGTTAATATGTGCAATTAGTTCCTGTTGATAAAAATTGCGTACCGCCCCAAACTCCATATTGCGTACGATGAAAGTTAAAAGTATTACCAGAAAACACACTATTATTAAAATAATGTACAATTTGATCAGGGGAATTACATCCCCCACAGCCAGATTCAAGACAGGTATAGCTACATATAATAGACGTATTTCCGCAAGAGTTTGAAAATGTAACAGGAGGTGTAACTGAAATAGTACTTGGAGCTCCTGTTATTGTTGTGCCAGGAGTATATCCAGCCCATGCTACACTTGTGACATTTCCTGCATAAGTTCCAGTTATGTTAACGGTCATAATTTCATAACTTACAATTCCAATTTTAATATTAGGTATATCTACATCTACATTAATAGTGAGGGCTCCTCCATCATAATTGGAGAAAATAAATAAATTACCTGCTGCATTGTTTGTCGGAAATACATAACTACTACCTGTTGGAGTTACAGCTACAGTTTGTGAAGGCCCTGTACCACAGGCATTAGAAGGTGTTACGCTTATTATTCCACTTGTTATTGAAGGTTGGACTTGTACCTGAAAAGTACCTTGTCCTGATAATATAGTCCACCCTGCAGGGAATGTCCAGAAATATGTGTTATTACAATCATCTGTTACGCGATAGTATTTAGGACAATCTACACCCGGGCTTGCGGTTGTTCCACAACCAAAGAATGATGTAATAGGCAAGGGTTGTGGAGGTGGTCCAGAACATCCACCCACTGTGATTGAGAAACAACTTGGAGCACTCGTACCGCAAGCATTTATAGCCGTTACGCATATATTGCCACTAGTAGTAGTTCCAACATTTACTGTAATAGATGTTGTGCCTTGCCCCGTGACTATTGTTGCTCCGCTTGGTACTGTCCAATTATAGCTGCTAGCACCACTAACCGCTGTAATAGAGTATGGCACTCCCAATGCTGCGCATGCAGGGGTTGCTAGGCCTGCTATTGGACCTGGTGTTACAATAGTCGTATTCACCGTAACCGAAGTTATGCTTACCGCTGCTGCAGCCCCGCAAGAATTGCTTGCCGTCAAAGAATAAATTCCTGCTCCCGCTGCGGTGATACTTGATATTGTAGGACTTTGTAGTGCAGAAGTGAAAGCATTGGGTCCTGTCCAAGACCAAGATGTTGCTCCAGTAGCTCCTCCTGTTAAAATTAAGGTACTTCCTATACATATTGGACTTGGAGTAGCTGAGGCGGTTACTGCCGTAGGCAAAGGACAAGCTGAATTACTGAAATCACAGCTGCAGTTACTTCCTCCTCCTCCCATACTCACCCAGTTTATACCATTATATAGATATAAACAAGAATCTGTTGGTGCCAAAGTCATCAATCCAAATGCTGGTAAAACAATGCTTGCTGTATCAACACGGGTAATTAAGAAGCCTTTGTCGGTAGAACTTAAATCTAGCAAAGCAGAATTGTCTGGAGCTGCTCCAGTAGCATTTATCCCCACACTTTGTGCAAGCACATTAAAAGTGAATAAAATAAAATTAATAAATACTGCTATTGCTAAAATTTGAGTTCTCATTTCATTTTTTTTGTTTGGTATTTGCCTGCCCTTTTTAGCTTCTATCTATATCTTTAATGTTCGGGAAAGTTAAAAAACATCTAATCTTTAATACAACGAACAGAGTATCCGTAAGCTCTACTTCCGCTAGCAAGAACAGCGGAAAAGCCACTGTTAAATATAAGTCCCTTTGAGGTAGCGTTATCAATAGTACTTGACCAATAGTAACCGAAAGTCCCAACAGCTCCAAAACCACCAGTGGTATTAGTTCGAGTACCCGCAGCGGTCAATTTAAGTACTGATGCAAAGGCACCCGCAGCGTCGTTACTAGACCAAGTTAAACGCTCAGCCTCTAATTCCGCTTCAGTGGGTATGCGATATCCTGTTGGACAAGGGTTGTTAATTCCTGTTACTCCTTGCCATAAGTTGTCGTTTGGTGGGTTACGCCAATCAGGAATACTTATTATATGATCACCATGTCCAGGAGTATCTGAATTACTTTGAATAGTTGTTGTACCACTTGTGCGTTTTTCGTGCCCATCCGAGCATCGGCCCCATTGGTACAGATCACCATAAGCAGCTATGTCAGCACTGCTGGTGGCTACTTGGCTAGCTCCTAAATTTCTATCCATCCATATCTCCCCAGTGGTTGATGTTACATCTACTACTGGTATTGCAGTTCCACCGCAGGGAAATGCAGGGCCTGGATTACTACTACAGCTGATTCCTACACCACCTAAACTCATCCAAGATGTTCCACTGTACATATATAAACAAGAATCGATTGGTGCCAAAGTCATTAATCCAAACGCTGGCGCAGCGATATTTGCTGTATCTACTCTGGTTATTAGAAAACCCCTATCTGCTGAACTTAAATCCAACAAAGCAGAATTATCTGGTGTTGCTCCCGTTGCACTTATTCCTATGTTTTGGGCATAGGAGTGGAAAGTAAAAAGGGATAAGTAAAAAGTTGCTATTAATGCTATTGATAATCTTTTTAAATTTCTCATAGTTTTAAGTTTTTTGTTTTAGTTATTATTATTATTATTTTAAAATAAAATTTACTCGGACTGATATTGGGTTTTAGTTTATTGTTTTATAATTTTTTTAGTTGTTGTATCTTCTAATGTGCTTATAATTAAGGTGTAAATTCCTTTTGGTAAGGACTGAATATCTATAATTGAAAATTTATTTATTGGTTTAATTTGGTGAATTGTTTTTCCTAAATTATCTATTAATTGCAGTTGTGTTGTAGGATCTAATTTATCGAATACTACGTTCACTTTATCGCTTGCAGGATTAGGATATACTGCTATTGTATTTTCAATGCTATTGAGTTTAACTCCAACTGTACTTATATTTATACAAGCAGACGTATCGCTGCATCCTCCATCAGTAACAATTACTGCATAGTCACCATTTGCAGTTGCTGTATAACTTTGTCCTGTTTCTCCTGCAATAATTGCGTTATTATTGTTGCAATCTATCCATTGGTAAGTTGCAATTGCATTGGCTGTGATGGTCTCTGCTACTGTTACTACTGTTATATCTGGGGAGCATTGAGTCGTAAGCATCCAAGGTGAAAATGTATTTTGACCTAAATAAGGACCTGATGTTCCTACTCCTGTTGTTACTCCTGTTGTTGTTGTTGATCCAACTTGTTGATTCCAACTTGCACCGTTCCAATGTTGGGCGATTAAATTATTGTTTGCATTAACCGTTGTGTTTTCTGCACCTAAATAGGAAAAAGTTAAATCAGCTGTGGTAGCCGGTGCTTGGATGTTCCAAAAACGATCTAGTGCGTATATAACTGAATCAGCTGTGCCTAGCATATTGATTACTGGGGCAACATTTGAAGTGTGTGGTTTTGGCGAGTTTTCTTGATTGGTTGACCAAGTGGATACCGAAACGCTGCTACTACCTGCTGTTTTGTTAAATGTAAAAGGAATATAATCGTTAGTATTTCCTAGAACTCCAAATGGAAAGACGTAGCTGCCTAAAGCGCTATTAGTTATCCATTTTATGGTATTGTCCTGGCTTTCTGAATGAATATGACCTCCTTCTGATAAACGAACTATTCCTAAAGTACTGGATTGATTAATCACTAAATTAATATTTTCCGTCTCTGTTCCTCCGTTCATTAAAATGTATGCACCATTTATAGTTAAAGCATTGTTTTGGGCATTTAGATTGGGTGGTAAAAATAATAAGCCATAAGCTACTAATATTAGTGCTCGAAATAATTTTGAACTTTTCATAATTTTCATGTTTTAATTTTCATTAACAATTAAAAAATAGTGCTTTTGAAACTCTTTTGACCATTTGTCAATAGGTTTCTGTTTAACACTTACATGACGTAAGGTTTTGTGTAACGTTTGGTAAAGTTTTTATAGCCCTATATGATTTTGTGTGGGTTAATTTAAATTCCGATTTTTGGACTATGAATAATAGTACTGAAATTTTCCAGTAAGCGATGGGATTTGTTGCACCTTGATATATCGAGAAAATTGAATTCAAAACGGAACGAAATAATCGTGAACTACACATAAGGGCACCTCTAAAAACTCTACTTTGGTCGCTAACTTGTTCTTTATTCCAACTACTTCGTTGCCGAAATACTCATTTAGCCCAGCTAAATTCCGTTTTCAGCGCCTCG
>Ga0307952_1000367_pt1 | contig 27249 bp, 36 predicted proteins | sample OrgLakmetagen376_FD_201821 | JGI IMG/M metagenome (GOLD analysis project Ga0307952, IMG submission 201821) | Saline water microbial communities from Organic Lake, Antarctica - #376 | ecosystem: Environmental > Aquatic > Non-marine Saline and Alkaline > Saline | place: Antarctica: Organic Lake...
TATAGCGATGAGATCTTGCTTCAGAATACTGACCATTTGCCGGACTTCTGAGGCTCGATTCCGGTACTTTACGCCACCGAGAACAACAGCTGCCGAGTTTGTGGTTTTAGCAAGGCTGTCGAGCCCTCTGATCGCGCCCTTCACACGAGATAGGTGCGCGAAATGACCGATGGCTTTTTCGGGCAGGTGGTGGGCTTCGTCGAAAACATAAATGGTGTCTGCAGGGTTAGGTAGAAGTACACCTCCACCCAACTCAAGGTCTGCAAGGACAAAATCATGGTTGGTGACGATTACATCGACCTTTTTCAGGTCTTGCCGGGCTATTTGAAATGGACAGCGCTGAAACTTCGGGCATGCACGGCCAGAGCACCCTGCGTTGCTTGTGGTAAGCATTTCGCGCATGTCTGGTGAGACGTGCTCTTTCAGATCGTCGAAATCGCCTTCCCAGGCGCCCGCTGAAATCAGATTCTCCATCTTGTTAACAAGAAGAAGTTCATCGCCTGCTGGTGGACGAGTCCATGACGCTGACCCGACGTGATCATCCCCAAAATCGAGCGCGTCCTGACTGGTATCTGACCCGGTTAGTGAGCTCAGATTCCGCGTGCACACATAGCGCCGCCGGCCTTTTGCGATTTTAAAGGAGAACTCAAGCCCAGCCTTTTCAGCAACGATTGGGAGATCCTTCTCCATCAACTGTTCTTGCAGGGCTATCGTGGCGGTGGATATGACCAGTTTTTTTTCAAGTATCTGCGCCAAGGGTATGGTCCCAAGCATATAACCAATGGACTTACCGGTTCCGGTCTGCCCCTCAATAACGGCTATACGAACTTCGAGCGTGTCTTCAGGGTCAAGCGTTCGGGCTATCTCGGCAATCATCTCACCCTGGCCACGCCGCGGCTTAAAGCCTGGTATGTTTTTCGACAGATTTGCGTATGCATTGCGGATACGGATTTTCAATTCGTTGCTTAGCATCTTCAGCTTCTCCAGGCTATTTCATTCCTAAAGCCAGCTTACTGTCGATTTTCTATCTGCAACCCTCTACGGAAGTTTGGCTGTATCAGGGTTGATTTGTTATAGGGCCATCGAACCTCGAGCTGGTGTCGAATCGGTTTTCGTTGATCTGAATGCCGTAAAAATAGGCTATTTCAGTAAGCGTTCTGCGAATTACGGTGATGACTGTTCGGCGACAATTAGGATGACCGGACAGGATAGTTGACGCCGAACAGATGACGGTTGATTCCAGGGGACCTTCAATATCGATGTTACGCTTCACGATGAGCAAGGCTTTGAGGGCCAGATCTTCGATACGAGATTGATCAATAACGCCATCCCGAGTCATAGCATCCTTCAAACTTTCGGCCGCTTTACGAGCAATCCCTTTTGATCTTTCCAAAGATTGAATATTAAGGCTGTTCTCTGCCATTAAATAAAACCTCTATTCAACAGTGTTCCAGCTTGTTCAGTCCAGTAGTCCGCCTGGTGATATGCAAGAGCGACCATCAGCGCCGCGACTGAAAGGAACTCCACAATGCTGCCAGTAACCATAATGGGGAGCGCGAACCTGCGTTTTAATGGCCAGAAGACAGGAATACCCCCTTTCGTCACAAAGTCGCCAGCCATGTGTGTGAGGTACCCAATGCAGACTGAAGCGATCAGATAGCCGCCAAGTGGGCCATACAATGTCAATGCGGCTCCCAGTGCAATGACAGCAAGCAACGAGTGGGTCATGCCTCGATGGCCAATCAACAAGCTCAGGGGGGCAGATATGAACCAAAGGCGGCGACCAAGCCAGCTTTTTGGATGATCTATGTCGGGTAGCAGTGCGCCCGCTATTACGGCCAACATGCCGCCAGCGGTTGGCTCCAAGCTTGTATATTGCGCTGCAACAGACCAAGCCGCGAGACTGGTCAGAACGTGGGACATGGCCATCATGATCGTGATTCCTTTCTCTCGAGTAACAGCGGATACCGATGAATCATTAACTTGCCACGAACATGAGCTTCTGCAATCTGCCTGTCATCGACCGTAAATCGACTCGAGCTGGCCGCTCTTAGCGAATCTGCGAAGAGCGGAAGCCAAAATTAGCGTTTCATCATGTTTGTCGCCGACAAATGGCCGTTCGGACCACCATTGGCCGTTGTTCGGGACACCGAACCGGTCTTCCACTCCGCGGTCTTTTGTCCATAGCAGACCCCAACCTTCAGGCAGGTCCGAAATGCCAACAACCCCGGGCGGTGATAAATAGAAGCGCCAGTCCCCCATCCCTGATTGAGGAGCCCTGAATGGCTTTTTGGCGTCGGCCAGAAAGTCCGCCCGGGACACCTTGCATTCAACAAGAATCGACAGGCCGTCTCTCCAGGCAATGGCGTCGGGCTGCTCTCCTGAGATTGTATAAACCCTGAGATCGTCTCGAATGGTGACGGCACAACCTTGTCTTCGTAGCCACTTCTCCGCTTGGCGAACGAGATCTGCGTGAGCGATGTTGTGCTGCTTTTTTGACGGCGGAACGGCGGGATTTAATTGCTGGCGTTTTATGACGGCCATTCAAGGTCTCCAGTATCGAATTCGCATGAGTCCGATGATACTGAGAGGTAGCGGTTATGTGATGCTGATAGGTATGCGTTTTACCAACCCTATCAATGCATGGCTGGGGTAGTTCGTGCGGATATGCCTGTCACTCAGTGTCGGCGAACGACATTGTGAACAGTGGGCCCGATAACCCTCGGGGGAGGTGAGTCCAGAGACCCTTTCATGAACCATAACCTTAGTAGTAAGCGCCCTCAAAGCGACCACTAGGAAAAACAAAGCCCATCAAAGACTGGGCGCCGCCAAGCTCAAAATCAATACCTAGATTGGCATGTGATTCATTGCTGGCTGTTTTTATTCTGACCTCGCCTTCCTCTAGGTACACTGTGAGTGTCAAGTTGGAACTACGGGCCAAATCTTGTGCGTTTCGCATTACTTGAAGGGTTTTCATGGGTCTTCTCCTGTGATGACTGATATCCCCCAAAAAACCCGCACTGCAGGTGCTTTGGGGGATATCAGCCGAGAAAACCGGCCCTTAAAGTGCTCAGATGAGCAATCTTTTACAGAGGGCGTCCGCATGACGGAACGCCAAATTGACCTACAAAGAGTGGCCAACCTGCGCGTAAGGAGCGCAAACCTCGATCGCAAGCGATCAGAAGCTTAAAATTATATCACAGGTTTATTGTGGGGATAGACTTGGCCAAGCAGCCCAGCACTACGCTAACCAAGCGCTACCGGATCTGGTCGAGTATTGCCTCAGGCACACCCAGGGCTTGCCTGCAGCGGGTCATTGCCACATACAGCAGGTTGGTTTCGTCATCTACTACTTCAGGTGGCATCTTGCCGACTCGGAGCTCTGGGAAATCTTCCGCAAGCTGCACCCTATCAGCTTGCAGTCCCTTCGATCGATGAGCGGTGGTTAAGGTGATCTGAGCCTGTTCAATTTCACAGGTGTTTGCGGTGATGGCCTCCAGAAGCGCTGGGGTTTCCCGCCCGTACTCCTCAACAATCTTTGTGAGCCTGGTCATTTCAGCGTTTCGCGTCTCTTTCGCGGCGGCTTTGTAGTGTTCATAGGATGGAAATTCCTTCACTAGCCTGAAATCTTGAATGGATGTGCGCTGATTTGAAAACAACCAATACAAATCCCGTACTTGGCTGAGCCCATACGACTGCACTCCCCCTACCCACGCAATTTTCTTACCGAGTTTAACGGCGTCCGCTGCAGAACGAATTGTGTCGGCAACCGTGCGGTGGATCTTCATGTACGGAAGCGATGTGTCGATCAACGGACTGATTTGAGTGTCTGGCCCGGCTCCAATCAGGATTTCCTCCTCGTGCTTGTAGCGGAACAGCAACTGATTCGCCAACGTGGCCGCCTGACAACCAAACCGGAAGGAATAGGTTAGCGCGAATTCCTTTTCAGCCTGGAACGTCTCCATAGCCGATACGGCACCGCGAAATCTGTAAATCGACTGATGGGGATCTCCAATCATAATTACCGGGATACTTTGGCTTTCTATGATCGCAAGGGTGACCTCGTTGACATCTTGTCCCTCGTCGACAATCAGTAGGTCGTGTTGATTACCAAAATCCGGAGCGGACTGATGAAGGAGCTTGAGATAAGCGTCGTGTGTCATGTGAACGTCTCGCTGCGCCGGGTCAATCATTGCCGCCCACAACCTGTTGGCCACGGCCACAAGACGATCAGGCTCGATAGTTACGTCTTCGGGTATCGCTTTCTCTGCATGAGCAATCGTTATGCTCATATCGGATGAAATCATAAACAGACGTACCGTCTCAGCGATCAGCATGAGTGAGCGGTAGTTCATTTCGCCTAGAGGGTCGATAGCAGCACGAACATCGGCAGCCCTGAGGTTGTTTCCGTGCTTGTGCCTGTAGCTGTAACCGAACACACCATACGCAATAGCGTTGATCGTCTTGGAGATTACGTTGGGAGGAAAGCGGCCCATCGCGTCACGCTGAGCCGAGTTGTTGAATACCAAGTATAGGATGCGGCTGTTGGGTCTGGCTTTGCTGTACCCAGCCGCTGCCAAGGTTTTGCCTGAGCCGGCAAACGCCACAACTTTAATGCGGTGTGCTTTTGCGTAGATTAAGTCGAGCTGTTCTTCTGTGAATGCCATGATTCTTCCTCCTGGCATTCACAGTATCTTGAGCTTGGCCATCTGCAAGTCACTACCAGACGGTTTCTACCCGATAACTGGTAGTAGGAATGCCGGCCTGTATTGCAGCTTGCACGGCAAAACCAAGGCGATTAAGAATAGACGGTGGTTGCTGAAAGCCTCGAAGGTTGTCTGTACCGAAGTGCTGTTGCGCAACTTCCTCAACCGTTCCGAGACCGTCGACAAGGCCCAAAGCAACCGCCTGGCTTCCCGTCCATATGCGACCGTCATACAGATCTTCCTTGCTGGTAACCTTATCGCTGCGACTTTCTTCAACCATTGCTATAAACCGTACATGGATATCCTGCAGCATTGCATCAATGTGCTGGATGGAGTCCGGGTTCTGAGGTGACCAGGTGTCCATAGGCGCTTTGTTCTTGCCTGCCGTATAAAGTCGACGCTCGACACCCACCTTCTTCATGAACTCTACGGCGCCAAACCCAGCCATGCGAACACCAATGGAGCCGACGATCGTTGACGGCTGGACATAGATTTCATCGGCCCCCATCGCGACCATGTAACCACCTGACGCCAAGGTTTCCTCACCTACGAGAATGACCTTCTTGCCGTGCTCCTTCTTCAGACGCTGAATTCGTGATTTGATCAGTTCAGACTGAACCGGCGACCCGCCGGGCGACGACATGGAGATGATCACGCCTTCTGCGCTGCTAGAGAACGCTTTTTCGAGAAGTGTTTTCACGTTTTCGTCAGAAATAGTATGGGGGCCCTTGGCTATTTCGCCCTCAAGGTTCACGACTGCAACAAAGGGGGATCCATCCTCACTGACGGTGGCTGAGTCCGAGTTGCTGTTGAGGTAGGAGTAGTTGAATCCGAAGCCCGCGGTTAGAACCAATAACACCGAAAATAAACGAATGTACTTTGCCCGCCGATCCTTTCGACGTTCACTTAGGAGCTCCCTCAGAGCAATTTCTCCGAAATTGGTTTCCGTAGTCACGGGTATTCCTTTTAAAAGTTGGTGTTCTATTAATGAATTGTTGCTGTGTCTGGAGTGACAATCATGCCTGTGATCAGCCCCCAGTCCATTGCTAAAGAAACAGTTACCTTCGATGAATATGGCATGTATTCGCTGTCGATAACTGCTCCAGCTGGAGCTTGCTCTACTTCACTTTTCGTACGCTCAAAAAATACAGTCGTCTGGCGAAGAGAAAGCGATTCTTTTTCACCAAGAAGAAAATGTTCACGTAGGGTGGTTACAACGTCGTTTAGAATTTCCTGCTCCTGGTCGGAGTAGCCCCGGGTACCGTTCTCAACAACAGACTCAGTTGCCATTTGAAGCATTTGAAGCATGACCAGGATGTTTGAGCGCTCAAAGTCTGGTTTGAACATGGGCATCATTTTTCCTGTTAACGCGATCTCTGAGCAATTCTCCAACATTTTCGGGCCTCGCAATAGTCAGTAAATTCTTAAACTACTTCTATGTGGTGGCCAAGCTATGGAAGTTTAGGGGGTTATCGACGCTGAGACTTCTGTCCAAGCTCGCTGCTATCGAATTCTTCCTTTGCTTTCTGAGCGACCTCGGTTGTTTTTTCGGCGCCAAAGCGCAACCAATCTTCAGCCTGTGGATAGGCGCCGGCAATCATGATCCCAGCACAAACACCCGCAAGAAATCGAAACATAATATGCGTCCTAATAACTGCTAAGGGCTATATTTTATCAAACGAGAACTGGCTGGGGTCTCTGATACCCCATCGCTTTTGACGTACATTCAAACCATCTCACGGCGCTCGACGTCTGCAAATTGCCTGAAACATTGCCTGTAACGGTCGTGATTCGTGATCATTTCAGCGATCAAGCCTGCGATCATGTGATTTCAACTTGGACTGGAGCAGATAAAATGAATAGACTTTCAGTTTTTGTGTTTTTGTGTCTTTTTTCGGTTTTTTCGGGCTCTGCGTTTGCATATTCGCTGTCCGATACGGACAATGAAATTGTTAAACTGGGCAGGGAGCAGCTTGAAATTCCGGATGAAATTGACCTGGAATTTGAGGAACTTGAACGCTTTACTTACGCACTGCATCACCACAGAGTCATTCTTAGCGAAATCACAGCACGCCTGTTATTGGAACAAGAGGACAGGGCTTCATTGATTAAAGAGATGGTAGAGCGGAATGAAGCTGTGTTCTCACGCTACCAAATTGACGCTCAACGTGTGGGAGTTTTAGAGTTGGTTTTGTTTAAAATTCCGGAGATGACCGACTATATTAAACTCATCGCACGCTCAATTGATCCGGACATTATTAAGCGCTCCAGAATGCCGAAAACAGAAAAGGATTTGTTATTTTTGCTAGAAGGGAAAGTTAGCTATAGCGTCAGCGAAGCGATAGATTCGATGAAATCAGAATTGAAACAAGCCAACATAAGCGCGAGTTAGATCGCTTCAGATAGCTAAACGTATACTCCAAAGAGGTGTGAAAACTGATGGTAGCCCTAGAGAACTGCACCGAACTGAATGGGAGCGGACTATTGAAAGCGCTCCTGGAGCTTCAGCGAAGCTGGCGTATCACAGATTCGGAAGCAGGTATTTTAGTAAGAGCTGCCATTCCTAACAAGTCAAGCCATGCGGCCGTCTGGGACACAGATCAGATGGAACGTATGGGTTACCTGTTTGCCATTGATAAAATCCTAACCGGTATATTTACAGAGCAACAAAAACAAACATGGCTGCGCACGACGCAGGCGGCAAATATTTTTGGGCAACAGTCCGTTCTTCAAAAAATGTTGTTGGGTCGGGTAGCAGATCTTTACGTGATTGAGCGCTGGTTAAGAAGTCGTTTGGAGCTCATGTAATGGCAGGTCACGCGGCCGACACAGTTATTGTAAACGCACGAAAAGCCTACCGGGTCATTGCCCTGTGCCTATTAAATGACAGTTATTCGGATTCCGTTACCAAGGTGGTCGAGGGGTACGTCAGGCACAGTTTTCCAGGGCACTGGGCGACAACCGACAAAGCCGCGGAAACGCTGCCTGCATCGCATAGCCAATTTCTTTTGAATGAGCCAAGCATGTTCAGTGATGGATCGTTCCCTATTGGCTATTTTTGTGAGAAACCCGAAGGGGCTCTGGATGAGTTCGGCGAGCGCATTATTGATCTGATCATTTTAGGTGCAGGCAATGGTGTGGCGAGCATGGAAGTCGCTATCATCGAGGTCGAAGTCTCTGGCCGCTTCATTGATATTTCCGGAGACAAGGAGAAGGACCATCTTGATCCAATGGAGGACTGGCAAGACTTTGGCAAGCTCGCAAGGTCTGACAAAGACATTGATGGCGTAATGTTCAGCGGCAGCGTTTACGAAGAGGACGACCCAATCTGGTACGCAGCGTTTGCCGTTGATGCGATCATCCTCTCAGATGAGCCGAATGCTATTTACCAGCTCAAATGGGACCAAGGGGAGTTTTTGGGCTATACAGAAACAACATCTTTATAGCCCGCACTCCAATTCAGCCGTTTGTGGCTTAAACCTTCCCTTACCCAGCACAACACCAGAAAAAATAACGCCAAACGCTATTAAAGCGAGCCCCGAGATTTGATCCAGGATGCTCAGATCTTCACGTATGAACTGTCCTTCTTTCAGTAAGAAGAAATAGGTGAGGGCGAAGAATCCAACAAGTAATAGAAGTCTATGGCCGCTTTTTATCGCGACAGATTTCCAGCTCGACCAGTTTTCCGCATAAGGGGCGAATGAATAGGTAAGCCCGCTGATAACGGCTCCCGCTAAAAGTCCGAAGCAGACACCGCCAGTACGAGACAGTCCCGTTAAATAAAATGAAGCTCCCAGAACCGCTATGGCGGTGTAGTAGGTTACGATCCGGGCTGGCAACGACCACTTCCTTATTTGCTTAACAAATGAATCAAATATCATTTTCTTCCTGTAAATTAGCTTCTTTCGGGACCGGCAAGCTGAGCGGAATACGGCGGGCGTGACAATACTCAGCGTCATGATCCGTTAAAACTGTATACCCTTGCCTGGGATCAGAAATAGCCTGACACAGGGACCACATAGCCTTCATCGAACTGACAAGACGCCGTAATCCTTCACAAAAATCGAATATTACTTCTTCCGCGTGGTGCTTATCTGACTGAACGGCGAAGACAGCAAGTTGACCTAACCCAAGATAGAATTGCTCGATATCTATCTCAAAGCCATCAGACGATGAGGGAACAAAAACTCGCCTTTTGTTTTCACTAATAGAAACACTCAGCCGGTCGGTAACCGCGGCACTGAACAGGATAAAACAAAGGAACATCACAGATCTTTCGCGGAGATCTATCCTGTATTTGTCATCATGAATGATGTCTGCGCTGGGATTCTCAACTTTATGAACATACGCCTTCCAGGCCCAGGCAACGGCACATAAGTGCATCTTTTTTAACTCTGGATAACGACTATTAACCGCACGTTCAACTTGATCTATGATCGTATGGCGATCAGCTTCAGAAATTGCATCGGCAAGATTACGACCATCTTCCTTTTTAGCTTGGCTAAACGCCCACTCTTCTATGGAATGCCCGCTGTGGGAAAGTGGATCCAAGTCGTCATTTTCAAGAACCTTGCCAACCGCTACAGCTATTTCATTTAAGTCACTGTCAGCCACAACCTCCTCGGAAAAGTTAACCCATTCAGCCAGGATCTTTTGCGGGCTAGCTTTACGACTATACAAGTCATCCATCCGCGCGGCCCAAAGCTGAACAAATTCCTTTTGGTGGCCTTCAAGCATTATGTCGATGACAAGAGGGCCGCCTTCGTCCCATGAGTCAAGCACACCTAATGCGATCAATTTTTCGTTAGCCCAAACAAGTTCGGCGCCACCAGGTGGTGATGTAAAAACGTCGCTGGCTGTCACTTTCTTGCCAAGCGCCATGCTTTCCACAACTTTGCTGCCAATAACGAAGGCAATGAGTGATCTACCAAGGCCTGTTTTAATAGACACCAAATTCTTTTTTGGCGGATTTTTGGGCATGTGTATGGATATTAGGGCATCAATACTTTCGCCCATCACGATTGTTTGAACGAGATCGACAAACTCTTGGGTAGTTTTTGCGAGAAACGGGACGATCACGCCTTCATTCTCGCTGAGGAGAACGCGCCCAAGAAGCAAACCCTCATCGGTATAGACTGGCCCTTCAATGAACCCTTTTGGAGTAAACGAGTAATAGGTTACCGCGTCAGCTATCGGAAGCCAGGCATCAGGCCACTGCTCAACATGAGCGTGTTGTGCGGCGCGTATCAGGGCCCCTTCATTTACAGTGCCATTACCTTCAGCGAACGCAGCGTCCAAAATCAGCTCTTCCAGTTTTTGGTAAATAAATACCAAAACCTCTCTCTCTGAAGTCTCTTTGACCATATATCTTTTATACGAACCCTTAACGAAGCCCGCAATGATTGTCTTAGGAATATCCTCGCTAGCGAACTGACTTCCGTTCAATCAACCTCCTACAACGCTACAGGGGCTAAAATCTAACTCCAGCGTTAATGCCGATGACCTGAGTTCTGGTGTTCGTTTCTCTTTCAATTATCTCCGTACCGCCCGCAGACCGAACACCCTTATACGATGAATTAAGATCCCACTGCTCGAAAAAAATACCAGTTACAAAGTTCCAGGAGCTCTCAGTGGGTACGTGGAAACCCGCCTCTAGTTTCAATCCATACCCATTATTCAGCGTCATTCGCGCTGAGGATTTACCACCGCCGATCTTTGCCTCACCACTAATTACCGGCATCCAAGTAACACTATAGTAAATGTTTACAAGTTTTAATGATGAGGTACTGCCGACATAAAACCCAAGTGGGAGGTAAAAAAGTCGATGTTTGCGTGCAGATGTGGCGATATCATTGTCAGGCGCTGCAGGACCAGATTTGAAACTTTGCCTCATTTCACGGAATCCTAGACCGGCAAAGGGAATCACTTCGAGACTATCGCCTTCTATGCTGTAGCCTGCAGCCAGCTCAAGCGCCAGGACGCTATCATCAGCTTTTACACCTTTGTAAATGTCCTCGCCGCGATGTTTAGTGGACCCCATCGAGTATGCAAGCGACGCACGCATAGGCACCTTATTTCCACTGGCAACTTCAAGCCTTGCTCCAAGGAGGTGGCCTTCCATGCTATTCCCTGAGGAACCATCAAGCTCGTAGCTGGGCGCATAGTTGATACCCACACCATAACCGGGCTCCCATGGGTCTGCTTTTACTGTACTGGAAATGGCGACAGCTGAAAGGGCAATAAGCAGCAGGTTTGTATTTTTCACTAAGCGACCTTCAATTATAGTTTGAGATACAACCAATTCTACCGATTCCGTTTTCGCCGACTTGGTAGAAAGCGGCCCGATTTGGAGTACCTTTCTTCGCAAATGCATGAATTGACCGAAACATATCTCTTTTAGGCCATCTTACTGCGTAGTTTTAGAGCCTTTTTTTGCGAGGATATCCGCAACACTGGAGGTTCTCATGGATTATCAAAGTTTTATTGAAATGCTGGCCGTTGGGCCAAGTGAGCCGAGGTCAATGGTCATCGTTGAGAAAGCCAGACCTGTGCGATACCGGATAGCGTCCGGCGTCGTTATGGCCTGCTGGGCGCAGAGCGTCCCCGTTCGACATACAGTCTTTAGCCCGCCGACCAATGCCGGGTACGATGAAACCAAAGCCTTCCTGACGCTCGCACAATCAGATATTAATCTGCCGTTTCTATGGGCTCAGCAAATAGACGACCGCGTGATTCGTGATTCATTTCTTGACTGCATCGCAGGGCTCGCGGTGCTCGTAGTCGCTCGCGCTCGCAACATCCAGGGCTTGGCTGAATTTGCTCAATCGACAGTGCGGCGGGAGTGGAAAACGAATGCTCAAGGCGGATCGCTATCCAAGGTCATGGATGAGATTGGCTTATTTGTGTCCCCGACTCCCCCCAGTTCTTTTGTGGCCGGCCTAAAGCGTCCGGACGATCCCGTAATTAAAAAATCCATAAATTATCTTGTGGCTGGTTTGATCCTGCTAAAGGACTGCCTGGTGTTGAGCGTAGAGAAAAGCGAAAGCAGCCATTCTGTATCGGTGGCAGTAATAGACAACGCCTCAACGTTCATGGGCGGCTACACGAACTCAGATGATTTCTATACGTCATTTATCAAATTGAGCTTGGTAATGAGCCACAGCTTGGTGCTAGTGGACGAGGAGTTGTTGCCTGAACACGTTCTTTCAATGATCAACAATCCAAAAGTCATTAATGGGTTGCTGGCAAACGCCGCTTGAAGCCGTCGCCTTCTAGGCTTGTAGATCACGGGTGTCGTGACATCTTCTAAATAGCCACAACACACGTTGTGAATCTAAAGCCCGAAAAGGAAATAAATAGTGAAAAAGTTCATTATTGCTGCAGCGGTAGCATTCACCCTATCAGTACCGGCATTTGCTGCAGATTCCGCCATTAAGGATCTACTAGAAAGCCCGCGGGGCTTCCATGCTTCTGTGAAGGTTTCAAGTTTTGACGTTAGCTTTGCCGATGACAGCGGTGTGATGGTTGTAGGGGCGATCGGGAAAGCTGCGCCGGTAAAGAATACGGATGGCAGAATTGGACTTGAAGTCGAGCTCGGGAAGTCTGTGGCATCTGCGGAGTATGAGTACAGCAACAGGCTTTACGGTTACAAGGTTGAGGCCGACCACATGGTTCTTGGGGGCTACGCGACCTATGATCATGCAATGACCGATACATTCTTCCTGGGGGGCCGTCTGGGCTTCGCTTACGCTGATATCGACACAACCGTATCGAGTTATTCAGGTGGCGCCAGATTCAGTAATGCTGACGACGGGACTTCGGTCAATTTCGCCTACGGCCTCCAGGCCGGTGTGATCGTCACACCTATGATCGTTGTTTTGGTGGGCTACACTTCTTACGACGTTGTAGATCGGATTGAAGCTGGCATTCAGTACACTTTTTAAACCACATTCTGAGGGCTTAGGCCCTCACGTTTTTTTGGCTGTGAGAACATCAGACATGCTACGTACACATAGGCTCACCTGCTTTATTTTATGCTTGATGCTTTCATTTAGCGTAAGCAGTGAAACACAATTCTGGCTGAAACCAGTAGAGGCAAGCCTTCTTGAGGGGACGCCATGGGGTATTACAGCTCAAAAGCATGGTATTGATCCGTGGCTGCTGTTTGCCATCTCGCTCGAAGAGTCGGGAAAGTACGATAAAAATCGGTCTCTGCTCACCCCGTGGCCTTATGTCACCCATAGGAACGGAAGCGTCGTCAAACACGAGTCTCTTGAGGCTGCTATATCCCTGGTAAAGCAATGGGAATCGGCAGGAATCAAGAATTACGATGTCGGGCCTTTCCAGATTAACCGCCGCTGGCATGGAAGGCATTTCGCCAACATTGAAGATATGTTCGATGTTGCGGTCTCTGCAGATTACGCTGCAATGCTGCTCGCGCAAATGATTACACGGTCCAAGGGAGACAGCCTGAAAGGCGTTGGTTTATACCGCGAATGGCGGGGTGGTGAAAAAGCACAAGACTACTCAGACAGGATTCGCATCATTCGCACGCAACTGCCGGGCGGACTTACAGCATGCTGCGAATAGTGAGCAGCACGCTGAATACCCTTTTACGATTACTTTTACTTTTACTTTTAGGCCATCACCCGCCATTTTGATGGAATTTTCTCGCCTACCTGTTTATCGTTGCAAGATCATTTCCTCTCTCGTAACGGTAGAACGTGTCAAACATCATTCCCATCGCAACGGCATTAGGCAAACCGGTACGCAGAACCGCTTTCTTCACCGTCTATGCGTCAGGCCGCCTGCAATACACCGAAGCTGGGAGAAATAGGTTTGGCCCACGGTTTGAGCGCTGGGGCGTAGATATCAGATCCATTCGCACTTCTGAAGACCATTTTAGTACCATCGCAAACTGTGAGGATCTGGAGCTTACGGCCGTTATTGAGAGCGGCCCAGAAGTGAGGGACCCAACCCTCACAGAGGAGTTTATTAATCAACTCCTGGAGTCAGCGGACCGCAAAGATAGGCAGAGCATCAGAGGGATCGTTCGAACTCACCGTTTACAGCAGCCTCGATCAAAAGAAGACAATCCGACCGATATAGATTGATAGATGACTCAAATCGGTCATGTATTGATCACCTTTTAAACCCCATAGATTGTAAATTACCTTGGTATTCATTTATCGAGGAACTTCTTCATGCCCCTTTCTTCGTGGATCCATCCAAAATCCAAGACTGAGCGGCTGTACCTTAAAAGCGAAACTCTCGAAAGTTTGGGGGTTACAAACCATGACGACTCAAAGGTTTGGTTTGAAGAGAGCCCTGGGGGAGCTGCAACCATACACTTCAGGGGGTCTGCGTTTGCTCACCAGGATACGCAAGACGACATAGCTGCATCCATCACAAAATTCCTGCATTCAACAGACACAGATTCGTGGCAAAGCTTGAAGCAATTACTGAGCACCCCAATGCCCCAGGCGGATCGCGGGGGCGAAGCAGGGTTGTTGGACCTGACCACCATAAAGCTAAAGCATCAATTAAAAATCATAGTCAGCACGAAGGAATACAAGCTAATACCGCAGCTTTTGTCGAAACATCCGATGATAACGGTTTCCCGGGCAGACTTGCCGGTTGGTGATTATGAAGTCGTCGATGGGCAGGGCAACAAGCTGATCGTTCTGCGAAAGCGGTGCGATGGTAAATCAGATGCCACCGACTTCGAGGTTTCAATTCAAAGCACTGGGCAGGTCTTCGACGAGAGTGAAAAGCTAAGCTTTTGGCAGTCCGAAACAGACCGTGGGTGCCCAGTAACGCCAGTCATTATTCTTGAGGGCGACGTTCATAGGAATTCTAGGCACCTCCTAGTTCAACAGGTTGATGGAGCTATCAGCTTCCTTGCAGCTGGCCAGAGAATTTCAATTATCCCGACCTATCACGCAACTCACAGCGCTAACGTCATAGCCCGGCTGGCAGCCACATTCGTTGGTAGGCCTCTGCAGCGGAAGCCCGGCAGCGAGAAGAAACCAGATAATCTGAGCGCTCAACGTCGCTACATGATGCAATCATTGCCTGGTATCAGTACGATTACAGCTGGAGCGCTTTTAGAAACATTCGGCACGATCGAGGCTATCGTGAAGGCACCTGAATCTGAGCTGAAAGGCGTCAAAGGTGTAGGGCCAATGAGAGCCCGTATTATTAAGCGGGTGTTGTGCGGGGAGCTTTGACAAGCAAATTAGCGGGCCACGATCGACCCGCTCCATCAAACCACGCTAGTTGATGAAAGACTGAGTGTACTCGTATTTTACCTTATCGATATAAGGTGCCTGCACCAGCTGTCCGTTAACACGCGATGACAGCACGCCAAAAACAGCGGAGTACGTTGTTGGATCGTCAGACTCAAGGCGGAGGCTGATGTCACTGACATTGCCTAATTTCGACTGAAGATCCGACGGCAACTCGGGCAGATCGATGCGACCAAGGTTGGCTGAAGTCGAATAGCTGTGCCGGATGTTATTGCCGGCGGCCGCGGCCGTCGCCGACTTTATTTGAACTTGACCGGTGTATTGATACGTCACACTGCCATTGCTCAAGGCCAGCGATGTAACGTCGCTTAGTGCAACGCCGGCAAACTCAACTGAACTTTCCGTAAGCGATGCGCCAACAACGTTCTGGATCACCGTATAACCCGTGCCAGCGAATGGATCGATAGCTGTATAGCTGGCCTCGGCTACCAAGAGGCCAGGCTCGGCTACCATCTCTAGCATGCCCGACGTAGCGCCTGATGGTATTTTGCTTGATATAACTGCAAACGTGTCGCCGGCCGCCCAGGCGAACTCCACGTTGCTTGGCGTGGCGCCCGATGCTTGCCAGGTAACCTGACGGATGTTGCGCTCGATACGGATTGGAACTGTTGAGCCTGGCGCTACCGCGCTGGAACCTATGCCATACATAGATGACACACCACTGCTGTAACCAAGCGCCACAACGTTACCGCTATTCACTGTGTACTGGTCATAGCCCGCGGTCCCTGCGCCACTGAACGAAACCAAATCGAAATTACCTCCATTGGATGCACTCACTGTGAACAGGCCCGGGCTGGTTAAATCAAGGCACCGAGTCAGTGGTGAGATGACAGAAACCGCAGTGACATTTTCAAGAAGCTGCTTGTCAACGTGGGACACTGTGGTGAAGTCCGGCAAACCAACTGTGCCAATTTTATAACTGTGCACAACTCCGATGGATCCATCATCTGGTACCGTTCTGAGACTGACGTACCCTTGGCTGTCTGCCGTTAGCTCGCGGATGAGGTTGCCCGAAGCGTCGTTTACCAAAACACGGGCGCCGCTTGCGACACAACGTTCATTCACACGGATTTGGAAATCTCCTCCAGCACTGCCCGGAGAACCAGGCTGAGACGGTAGGACATCGCCACTACCCACTCCGCTATTCCCACTACTCACATTCCCACTGCCGCTGCCGCAGCCTGCGAGGATGAAAGGTACCGCCAGGACAGCCACACTGCTTTTAAACACACACTTGAACATGTCGTTTCCTTTTCCTTCGGATCGGTTTTGGCGTTTTGTCGGAGATCATTCCGGTACAGCCCTACCCTCGACGCGAAAAACGCATCATTTGCGGCAATTTCCCGCTTTTCTATAACCCGCTGACACAGCCTCGGATTCTGAGCTGAAGAACACCCTGTTATGCAACGCCATGGCGTTATAACTGGGACAGCCAGTAGGCAAGTGATAAACCCTTGAGTTTTTGTTACCTCGGATACCGTCGTTGTCCTGTAAGGACTGTCTGGTTAGTGGCTGAACAGCCCTCGCCTCGAAGCCTTTCAGTCCAGCTCCCGAGTTCTTGTGCCCAAGCACCCAGCTTTTTTCTCCGCTAAGAAAGGGGTTTGCATGGCGCATTGCCCGGGTAAGTCTTCGCTCTCGCTCTAGCTCCCAGGGACTTGGCGGGTACTGCTTATCCCAGGCCATCATCAATTGCTGCTGGGATCTGCTCATTGGAAGGTTGTAGCGGTCGTGCATGTAAAAATAGGTTCGAGCGACCAGGCCCTTACTTTTATCTCTGGGCTCGGCGGCACGTTGCTTAAAGTCGACCTTAGATGGGCATGCCCCATGCTGAAATGGCGTATCTGGGAGCATTGAGAATCGAAAGTTGCTCCTGTCAGCGTTGTATTCTCCGACCGATATGGACAAATTCCTAAGATCAACATGCATTCGATTAAAAACGGGATCCGTACGAACGCAATTCTTTCTACCGCCTTGCTGCCAGCACTGTCTTTGTTGCCCAAGCGAATGGGCTGGCACGATGTGCTCATACTCAATCCGCTTCGCTCTATTCGGTTGTGCCCGGGTTTGATATCCGCACCTTTCAAGATCTGTTCGGCCACCTGACTGTCCTACCCAGTCCCAATTGCAGCCACAGTAGAGAGTTCCAAAATCAGAACTGGCTCTATCGAAATAGACCTGTTCTTTGAGTATTTTTTTCGCTTGCTGAAAGGTTGCCGGTTCCGCATACACCTGCAGGGAAAACAGAAAGCAGCAGAGAAAGATGAATACTCTCATTATTATTGTGATCATAATCAGACCTTGAGAATCCTTGGCTGTAATTGGTACAGGACGGGGTGGTGTCTACCCGAGACTACGCAGATCGTCGAGCGCTAGAAATCAGACTCTCACATGGCTTAGTTTCAGCAATGTAACAAGGTTACTGAATCCTGAGGGTCTATATGCGACGAAAGCATTGTGGTTTTGGTATGGTATCGGCCTAAACTCCAGTAGTGCGGCCGATCAGCGCGGGCCTCCAGGGTCGAGGTTTGGCCGCCGTTGCGGCAAGATTCACGCATAGATCTCAGATGCCGCCCGGCAGTGTTGCAGGATTTTCAAGCGGTGCGATTATGAAGGTAGCGAAATCACATTTCACTACTCAGGGCTTCCTACAAAATGCCAATTTCCTTTTTTTGAACAGCGGGCTGGTTATCTGACAGTCCGCGAGGGACTCGAAGATGACTACGGACACTGTTTCTTTAAAAGATGAGTATTACAGATATTACTTCCGGGCCTTGCGCTTAGCACTCTTGATTGGCACCGCTCTTTTCGGGCTGGGCTATTTCATTTTTGGGCTATGGGCCGGGATAGCTGCAGGGCTGATCGGAGTTGCGGTTGGATACGATCGTGTCATGGACAGTTACCACAGGGTTGTAGCATTGAGGAGCTGTAAAGACGTCCGACGGGGAAGGCTCAACACTTTTCGTGACGATGATGATGGGAACTGGCTCAATGAAATGAACAAAAGCATTGATTACGGCCCTGATCTGGCAGACGACTTTGACCCGCGTAATCCAAGCGATCCATTTGGCGTCCGCTCCTAGTATGGCTGCAGCATTGAATGATTGTTATGTGCTGCAGCCCGCGTTGCTGGCGTCTGACTTTGAGGTACCAATTACATGGCAATTAAGTTCTACGGCCTAGGCGATCATGGTGGGGGCTTCCTTGGCTGGCGTATAACAAAGTACATTGGCGGGCGATATTACCAAAAATACCTTCATTTTAAACCACCGTCCACGACGATACCGGCCGATGTTTGGCAGAACTATCAAAGCAAAAAAGCCGAATATTACGAAGCCAGGTTTGCATATCGATCAGCTGCTTTGAAGTATTTGCGCTTTGTTAATACTGACAGTCCGCATACTAAAAAAGAAAGACGGGTTGGCTTTCATGGAATTTCAATAGTTATTTACAAAGGTAATAGATGCCATAATTATACATGTGCAATATCGTTCAATTTGAGAAAGGAGCAAAAGCGTTTCAATATAAGCGAAACAAAAACGCTTAGCGCTGCATGGAACGACGCTGTTTTGCATTGGGGCGCGCATTACGGCATCAGGAAAAAAGATATTGAATCAAAGCTGGCAAGCCCGCCGAACCCAGAAGCCTTTAAGGTTTTGCGCCGTCAAATGAACGCTAAAGAAGGCCACGACATCCCGGCATCCGTTCTGCACTGGGTCTTTGCAGAGAAGCGGCAGGATATCGCCATAAAGAAGACTGACCGGCTGACCACTAAAACTGCCACGGTGTCGCACCCAGACATTTACGCCTGGTTCTCTGATAATGCCCCAAGCGGAAATCCGTCAAAGACATAAATCTGCCAGGCGGCCCACCTATATAATAATTGAATTTATGTTTTGTTCGGTTAATGCATTGTTGATACCCGATCGCGTGGGATTATTATTTTATATCTAACGTTTAAGGGGAAATGGCAATGCATGTAAACGTCAACATTTATGCAAAACCTGGGAAAAACGGAGACAAGATTTGGTGTTGTTTTAACTTTAACGGTGAGCCCTACACGGCACACGGCCCGACTGGAATTCCAAACGTTAATTCATCGACTCCAAGCACCCTCGCCTTTCGCAACATATCCTTAATTAAAAACAATAACATAAAAAAGATTTTAGATAGCAAGCTGAAGTCGGGCTACACGTATGTTGATGAATATCTTCTTGATATAGAGACAAAAACTGCTGGCCGGACCGACAGCCTGAGGAACAGTACCGCATCGGTTTCGGTACCCAAGGCTAAACCGCTATCAACCCGTCAGCCGATCAAGACAGGCCGCCTCTCACCCGGTACAGCTTGGGCCTGGTAAATCACCCTTTTCGAGTGAAGCATCGAATGGATATAAGTCTGAACGGCAAAGTATTTTCGCGCGGCCCTAAGGCTATGACTGATCGTCACGCGGGCTTCTATCGCGGTCACAAGCATAGCGTCACAATCAGCACTAGGGCTGGCTTAAAAGTGGCGGTCATAAACAGACACGGCGTATTGTGCTGCGCGACCCAACTGGATGATGGCAAGTGGTGGTATAGCTTTGCGGACATCGCTCTTATCGGTTCGTTTGATAGCTACAGCTCAGGGATAGAGCAGGTGCAAGCTGCTCGAGAGATGGCTCTGCGAGTGTAGTCGGGGCACAACGGGCACAACACTCTCACTTTCGTAATCGAATGCGGTCAATTTTTACCATTCGCGTGAGGTGCGCTTTTATGGGGCGGTAAAACGCTCCAAATGATTGTATATTTAGCGAATTAAAATAATGGAGACTACATGTGCGAGCGCAGCCATGCTTGAGTTGAAAGGCATTACCAAAAGCTACCCCTTGCCCCGAAAGCTCCGAGATCCAGGGAATCCAAGACACCATGGCAAACGATTTTATGCCGTAGAGAATGTAAATCTGAAGGTTCAGCCAGGAGAAGTCCATGGCATCGTAGGTGGCAACGGCAGCGGGAAATCCACGATCCTCCGGATTGCGGCTGGCCTTTCTTCACAAAGCTCCGGCGTCATATACGTTGACGGAAAGCCGAAGCGGCAGCGTCAGAAAACAGGCGTCGGTTACCTACCCTCAAAGGGAAGTCTGTACCCGTTCATGTCCGCCAGCGACAACGTTAGATTTTTTGGGAAACTGGCTGGGTTTCGAGGAGATGATCTGGTGAGAGAAACAGACCTGGCCATGCTGGCGATGGGATGCGATCGCTTCAAGGATGTCATGCCAGAGGAATTGTCATTCGGACAAAGCCAAAGAGTCCGCCTGGCACGGCTGCTGATCACGAAACCGAAAGCTTTGCTACTTGATGAACCGTCGTCTGGTGTAGACGTTCTGGGCACGCTCCAATTCCAAGAGACGCTTTTGCATCTCGCCCAGTCAAAGGTTCCCATTATCCTGGTAAGCCATAACGCAACGGAAGTCGAAGCGCTTTGCGATAACCTGACGTTTCTGAACGAGGGTAAAGTCTTCTATCAGGGGCTTGTCACGGACTTTGTTCGGGCCAATAACAGCTCAACTGTGGGCCAGGCGATACTAAACGCAAGCAGGGAATTAGATGATAATCGCGCAAATTGAACGGGATCTACTGAAAATATGGATCTCAATTAAGAAAGCCCTGCCTCTTTTTTTGATTGTTCTTGTGGTGATGTCACCCTTGCTCTTCCTGCTAGACAAAAATACGCTTGCGCCTGCCCCGACTCCTATAGATGAGCCTGGTATTGAAATTGGCATCGAGCAGAATCTGCGGTCTGACCTGTCACTGTGGAATTATGAAACAACCGGTATTAAAGCCATTTGGTTTGATAGCAAAGACGACCTTTTAGAGGCCTTAACGAATCAGGAGATGGACTACGCACTCACCTCTACCGAAATTGGCGAACTGCAATTACTGGTCGGTAAGTCAAAGCGTGTGAAGGATTTTCTGGCCGATGAAATAGTAACGTTTCTGGCGTCCGGCACCAACACTCCAGTGGTGGTTGCAAGCCATGAAACGGGCGCAAAAGGACACTCAAATAGCCCAAAGATAGCCTGGGCCGCGGTCGTAGCGCTTATTGTATTCATTAGCATTGTTTCAAGCTTTCTTGTCTGGGAAGAGCGGGCAATGGGGTATCTTGAAGAGCTGATCGCCTCACCCGCAAGCCACCTTTCAATTATGATATCGAAGCTATTGGCCGTGCTTATTACTGTTGGCGGCGCATTTGTGGCGCTGTTTGTCATAGTGCTTCTGTTTACGGCTGGCATAGCCTTATTTGGCGATGCCAGCGATGTCGTCGCGCAAGGCGCTGGAGAAAGCACGCGGTCGGGCTCAGGACTTACAGTATCAACGGCGGCCTACATACTGTCAGTGATAGCCGGAATATCGAGTGTCGCCGCTATCCTGGTGATCATCCAGCTTACGATAAGAGATCGGATGATCATCAGCCTGGTTACGCTGACATTCAATGTCCCCCTGTTTTTTCTGCCACTAATCGTTCCGGTCGAGGCCTTTGCCGACGCCTCATGGGCATGGATGCTACCAGTGGTTAACATTTACGGTGACCTGTCATATGCAATGCTGCAGGGCGATGCGTCGTACTCATTCTTTCCCGGGATGATTGTGAACCTGATAACGCTGTGTGCCGTGATTGCTATAGGGGCAATTTCGGTTGGCAGAATAAAGGACTGGCCATCCAGGTAGGATTGTTGCTGCGCATTTGCTGATTCAAGTTCTCATGGAATCCTGGTGGTCATTACAAGGCCACCGGGAGATGACATGGGACGCGCAACAGATGCGAACGCAAGAGCTGAAGAATTGCTGCAGGGACTGAGCAATTCTTGCAAAAGCGATATCGAGAAAGCATTTGACCGAATCGAAAGTGACTACGACATACGCTGCCTACTTACATACCTTAGACGGGCCGGGCCGACCTCAAAAGCACTGGTGCTATCGCTGTTTGATGAAATCGCGTTGTTCTATACCGACTCCGAAGACGCTCTTTTGCGGCAATTTGCACTCATCGCTGAACGGAATATGCGGGCAAATGATCTCAAAACTCAGCTATTGAAGGCGCATAACGGGGATCTGACCGGCGTCGAACTGATGTCCGCAGACAACTCACAGTTTGCCATTTTCCTGCCAGACGCCAGCGATCCGGGGCGAGTCCGCGTTCAGTTCTTCGACCATCGTGGCTTTTTTGGGCATAGCACACGAGATAACTTTCCGGAGGTTTTGGGTGAGGCGCTGAGTTCGGGTATGAAAACAGTAACCAAGGGTCAACTTGAACGCCTTGCGATAACTCCTGAATTCATTGCAGGCAATGCCGCTGCAAGCCGTATCGCTGATCTTAATGCGGGCAAAATAACATGGGCGGAGTTTGTCGCCGCCGCGTAAAGACTCCACGTCTGCCTAAGACATCATCACGCTTCAATTCGATCACCGTCCACTTGCCAAGCTTGGAGCTGGTGGCCTGCAAATGCGGTCACTCTTGCCTATCGATCTTTATTATAGATGTTCAGCGGATGCCAAAAAAAGCCGGCGTCCGTCACCACATTGTCTTCATCGAACTCGCTGGCTGCACGACTGGCGGCGACTCGATCTATCGGTTTTTTACGTTTATAGATCGCAAACATGCGGTAAATCATAAAGGCGACAAAACACGCCACAAAAATAATCAACTTGGTCATTCAATTGCTCGCCCATATTGAGTAGTTTTTCTTTTCGGCTCGTACAGTTTTTCTAGTGTAGCGTTTATATAGCCAAAAATAAAAAATCAAGTCGTTAGGCAGTGGCGTTATTGTGTTATTTCGGATAACAAAGCCACCGTTGCCGGCTTGCAAATGGGAAATCAGTGGGATTCTTAAGTACGAATTCCATGACCAGAGAGTATCGATATGTCCATCAAGAAAGATGATGTTGTTACGTTTTTCCACGTAGATTCGGGAACAAGGGATGTCGGCTACGTCTTGTTGTTAACTGCAAATAAGATGCAGTTAACTTATCAAGATGGCGGAGAGCTTTATACCTACCAAACAACCCCTCAGATGCAACCAGAGGGGCTTATATCAGGCCTTAAAATTGAACGTGCCTGCAAAAGCGTTGCTGTCCCTGAAAAGCTTCGCGCATTTATTGAAAAATCTCGCATCCCACCAGCTAAAAAGGGCGATATCGTAGCGTTTGAACACGAAGGTGAGAATAGAAAAGGCAGGGTTATCAAGGGCGGCGTCACGGCGCTGGTCAGTCTGAGCGAAACTCACAGCCTCACAATTCCTTCTTCCATGCTGACGCTGGCAGACGCACCAGCCCCAGACAAAGGTTTAGAGGATTGGACGCTCCTTTCCTACAAAGTCGTACCCGGACATGACGACAGCGAGCCGTTTCAGGCGGTTATTGGGTACAAGGGTCAGCCAGTCATTATTGCGGCCAACGATGGGTGGGGCGGTGACTGTACTTTTGATCCGAAAACACAGGAAAATGCTGACGACTTGAAGCGTTTTGAGGAGGCAATGAGCAACTTTGCAAAGCGCGTGGGTCAAACGATCATTGATAATAGTGATCTGTGGGTACATTGGGAGTGGTACCTAAGGCCAACCGGAATCAGCTTCGAGACATACATCTCCAACACGCCCGGGGATGGAGTTTAGCAGCATGGCATGGAACAAAAGGTGGATCATACTGGCAGTGGTTCTAACATCTCTGCCGGCATGCTCAGACGTCGGTGGCGACCAGAATGATCTTCTTGGCTCTGACCTCAATGACAATGGTATTAGGGACGATATAGACGAGCACATAAAGGCGCAGTTCGCGAACGGGAAAGAACAGCTGGCCGCGGCGCAATACGCAAAGGCGGGCCAACGGGTCTTTCTGATCTCCGGCACAGCCGAAAGCCAACGCCAACGCTTCGAGGCGCTAAAGGTAATCAACGATCTGACCAGTGCGACAACGTGCATATACAGTGCTTTTGACGGGTCAGGAAACTCTTTGAAACCGGCAGCCGTGTCCCAGGAATTATCCTCGTTAACATTTAATACACGAGATCGAATACGGTCTTACAAGCGATTCAGCGAAGCTCTGGATGGCCAGGCTTGGGGCCTGCCGGATGGAGATGGTTGCGACTGATTGTCCATAGTGCACAGCCAGAATAGCGAATAACAAAAAATGGGGCCTACCGAAGACGGTAAGGCCCCATTTTTATGTCTAAGCGTAATGCCTGAAACCCCACCGTTTACAACACTGATTCTGCTCATATTCCTACTATCGCTTGCTGAATGACCGGCGCATGAGAGCCTTAACAAGTAACAGCAAACAGCAAACCGTGGAGCTAAATATGAGCAAATCAACAGACGCAATTCTTCGTTCGGCGGTCGATAGCCTGACGGAGATTATGGACAGAATGGAAGATCGTGGTGATTTCTATGACGAGGATGGCCACCCGTTTGCGGATGCGTTAGCCCTAAAGATTGAACGGGACAATCTGGCGGGTCTGGCTGACAGCGCGGGGCCGCAAGCCCGTGTTCTTGTCTACGTATTCGGCGGTGTCGCTGACTATTTTAGTGAAGGTGTTGTGGCTGTTGAGGTGTTCGATAACGACAACTACGAAGATGATCCTGTGGCAACCAGTTTGCCTTCCGCAGAGTTTGAGGGCCTTGCTATGAAATGCTCTGGGCTTGCGGCTTACTATGCAACTGAAAGAGGTGAAGCGTGAATCTTCAGAAGCGCGAAATCGTTCCTATTTTCGGGTTCGCGATCAACGTCCCGGAATGGTTTCAAGACCGTGAGTTTCTGGAATGGCTGAACAACCCAGACAACTGGGTTTTTACCTGGCACCAGAAAGGCGAACAGGCAGGCGATTGGTCAGATGTTGTTGTTTGTGTCGATCCCGGTCTCAGCGGCGACGGCAGTGAAAGCGATATGCCAAAAGCTATTTGGGACGAGATTGTTGGTTTGTGTGCAAAGCACTTTAGTCCGTCTTCAGGCAGTCACATCCATGTTCGACTGACCAACCTTTGCTAAGGCACGTTCAATGAGAGTTTTAAGCGATTCCGCCGGCGACCTCTTTGGTTTCTCCAGTAACGATTTGGAAATAGGTGTCCAGAAATTCGCCTCAGGCGTCTTGGCACCGGCCATTTGGGAAGGTTATCGCAAGGCGGGAACGCCCATGTGCATATCTGCCAGCGAAGCGAATAATGCAGCTGTGGAACGTGCTTGTCGGTTCGTTCAGGCAGGAGGACAGTTATTGCTGGATTCGGGCGCCTTCGTGTATCGAGACAACCCTGACAATATGCCGTGGGAGCGCATTCTAGCTGTTTACGAAACGGTTACTCAGGCGGCAAGTGCTCGTGTGACCGTGATTCTGCCGGATGTCGTTGGTTCGCAGGAGGGCACGCTCGCCGCGCTGCGGCTTTGGGGCAATAAAGTGATGGCGGCCATAGGTTCAGATCATGAGGCCCTGTTACCGGTACAGAGCGGCCCCAAATCACCGGCGGCGTTCGTGCGAGAAGCGGTTATGTGTCTCGAAAGGTCCATCGGCGGCCTGGCTCTGCCGAGCAACGCTGCGGCTTTTCCAGCGGAGAATATTCGACAACTGGCCGATATGCCCGCCGAAGTCCCACACAGACTGCACTTTCTCGGGATCAGTCGTAATTCACGACGACTTCAGGATCGAGTTTTTCGCTTGAAGGCCGTATGGCCTGATGCCCAAATCTCTTGTGATGCGGTCGAGCATCGTTCGTTAACTGGGGTCAACCGCCCAATAACTGCATCAAGGGCGGCCGCGCTGGCGTCGATGTGGGACGAGGAGCTTAATGTTTGGGATGACACTGAGGATCAGGAGGCGGACACCTTGGTTCTGGCGTCTATGCGGACACGGTTTCCTTACCTGGACGAGGATCAGTTAAGCGCCATGCTGTGTACGCAATTAGGAGGGTGGACGGAGCTTCAATCGAAGCATGAGCGTCATGCAAAGGAAAAAGGCCCCGCGGCTACGACCGAATCGATTTATGCCTACGCTTCAGGTGCTTTGGATGCCAGTTAGAGGGATCGCATAAACCAAGGAACTGGCGCCACGGCTTCCTGAACAGGCTTCCTGCCAAGCATATCCTCACGACCGGACACCCTTCTAATCATGGGCCTTTGGCCATCCACGACTGCTAACACACCACCCTCAATCCGTGCGCCTACCATGTAGGTGCACGCGGGCAGCCGTTCATAGGGTTCAACCAATGTTTTCCGCCAGGCCTGGATATCCAAAAGAACGGATTCAACACCCGGTAAAAGTCGTACAACGACGCGATCACAGATTCCCAGCCACAACTCTGACTCAATGCCGGCGGCGGTAACGACACCTATCGTATCGCGACTTCCAGCGGCGAAGAGTGTTGCGTAGTAATCGTTGTGCCGCCGGCGGAATTCCATTACTGATCTGTGCCCCTGATGAGGAAACCGTGTTCGCAAAACAATGCGTCAATTGGGGACAATGATACCTGAGCCGCGGTCATCAGGGCTGTTTTATCAAACTTCCGGTGCGCAGTATCGACGAGCTTGCAGATAGATTTTCGCTGGTAAATTAAGGGTTCAACCAAACAAACAAACAAAAGGACTGGTCATGGACACGTTCACCCCTCGTTTACCGACTGCCGACGAAGTTGAAACCTACACCGTTGTTGCAATGAGCACCGGGCATTTGACCGTAGAAGACCGTGATGCACTCCAAGAAGCTGCGCATAATATAGAAGAGAACATGGTCATGGCTCGTCCCACAGGCTTTTTTATCAAGCTCTACGATTTGGCCGACAGTGACGACTTCCGCCACGGTCACTCTGAGCACATTAAACGAATCATTCAGTGGAGCAAATCGTTGCGATTCCAAGGAATCGAGTTTGATTCTGACGCGGGTGAACTGCCCTGCTTTCCGGTTTTTGAATGGTAGCCAGTGGCCAGTTGTAGTTTCAAAAACATGGGTACTTAGAGTGTCCATGCACAGTTTTCCAAGGAGTCACAATGTCCTCTTCAATGCGTTCTTGTTTCGATAGGGCTGTATCGCTTAACGAAATTTGCGATGTCAGGCTTCGTGCAGAGGTTGGTGGGGGCAGCTTTGGGACTGAAAGCTACAAGGCGCTCATTTACCTGGAATTCAAAATGAAGCCTAGCGACGAAACCCCGGATTATTTGTATCTGGCCGTATTTTTGTCGCCGCCGATGGAGTGCGCCCCATACAACCTGGCCTTTGAG
>Ga0307952_1000371_pt1 | contig 27057 bp, 23 predicted proteins | sample OrgLakmetagen376_FD_201821 | JGI IMG/M metagenome (GOLD analysis project Ga0307952, IMG submission 201821) | Saline water microbial communities from Organic Lake, Antarctica - #376 | ecosystem: Environmental > Aquatic > Non-marine Saline and Alkaline > Saline | place: Antarctica: Organic Lake...
CATAATTCTTTTCAAGCAAGTTAATTTCTATCATAAAGGAAGTAGCCAGAACTGCACTTGATTTTTGGTTACTTTCAAGACTGAAATCTTGGTCTATTTGCAAACTCTTTTTGGAATTGATTATATCTTTTATTTGAAAATAGTTATATCCCAAGTTTCCATTAATTATTCCTATCCAATGTTTAATATCGGACTTTTTGGCTATTCTCAAAGCACTATTAAAGTAATAAAATGAAGAATCAATATCGTCTAACTTCCTATAAACCAAACCTAAAGTATTAAGAATATTGATCTTTTCTGCATTGCTATTGTTCATTAGATTTAAAGCTTTTAATAATAATTCTTTAGACTCTTTATATCTTCTAAAATTATAGAAATAATTTCCCTTCAAATGAAAAAAATCTACAGCAAAAGGTAGCAAGGAAAAATCTTTGTTTTCAATTATCGTAGATACAGCATCTAAGTATTCATAGGCCTCGTAAGGCTTCTTAATTTTAGTAAGTCGCTCAGCGATTCTAAAACATATTTCTGCATAAACCAAAGTGTTGGAACCTTTAAATGATTCAGATTTTTGAACAATGTAACTTATAAAATTGGGTTCATATTTATAAAGGCCCTTTTCTTGTTGATTGATTAATTCTAAGAGTTCTTGCTCAGTGTAATTGTCTTTAAGTTTAATTTCATCTCTAAATGAAGGCTTTACAGCTACTTCACTTTCTTGAGAAAAGCCAGAAAAACAGAATACCAAACAAAAGGTAAATAACGTTATCAATAATAATTTAATTTGATTCAAAACTTTATTTATTTATTGCAAACAACATAATCAATTAAAAATTGAAAATTACTGATTTGTAATTAAAAAATCGATTATAAAGCAAATTGTAAATTTATAACTTCCAAATATCAACTAAAATATCAACTAAATTATTAAATCTAAAAAGTAAGTTCTAAAAACTCAAAAATTATTAAATTGACTCCTATCTTAATAAAATGACAGCACCTTTTTCTGTGATTTTATGGTCAGTTTTCATCTCTGTAAACTTGATTTTCCAAATGTACATTCCTTCTTTTACAATTTTACCACCATAAGTTCCGTCCCAACCAATGGTATAGTCATTGGATTCAAATAATTTTTCTCCCCAACGGTTATAGATCTCCAGTTGATACTCTTGTGGATCCACTCCTACCGACATTATTGGAAGAAAAACATTGTTAATATCATCACCATCTGGCGTAAATGCATTGGGTACATAGTAAATTGTTTGATCTCTCACCGGAACAAACCGAATAGTCGAATCTATGCATCCCTTGTCTGAAATAACAATAAGCTTCACTTCATAATCATTTTCCTCTCCTAATGGAAAAGTGAAAATTGGATTAAGTTCTGTACTTTGTCCTAACCCATCAAAATTCCATAAATTATTAGCATTGCCTTCGGATTCATTTTCGAAGAATACCACGGGATCATCTGAATAAATCGTGGTCGGTTTGAATTCAAAGTCTGCAATTGGATCTGGATGAATAAAAATGAAATCATTTTCCGATAAGCTTGAAGTACAGAAATTATCAGTTACAATTTGTAAACTAATAGCATAACATTTAACATCTTCAAAAGTATAGCTCATGGTGTTGTTTATTCCCACTTGAACTCCGTCAATATACCAAGTATAAGACTTGCTCCCGTTGACTTCTGTTAAATCATTAAAATCAACAGTTAGTGGACTACACCCTTCAAATAAATTGGCTGTAAAATCAATATCAGCCAATTCACTGATCTCAATAAAAGCAAAAGCTGTATCTGCTTTACAAGGCGAATCATTGCTCACAACATACTGAAAAGTATAAATATTTTTCGTTAAATCAGCTAAGTTCAATTGACCTGTTGCCGAATTAAAAACACCAACACTTAATCCATCTGATGAAGTCCAAGCACCTGAATTATTCACCGTTAGAAAATCATTTAACTGCGTTGTTCCATCGCTACAAAATCTTTCAGAAATATCATTTCCCGCGCTTTTAAAAACTTTAATATCTAATTCAAATACAGCGGTATCCGATGGGCAATACAAACTTGTTAGTACATAATCACAGTATTGAATTCCAGAAAGCGAACTCACATCCAGCTGTCCACCAGTAATTTCTAATCCATTTTCGTCAAACCAAGATCCAGTTGTGTTTGTACTGGTATCGAGTAAGTTATACAAATCGACATTCAAATCTGTATCACAAAAAGTAAACGATTCATCAGTTCCAGCAGAAGGAGGCGTGTGAAAAGTCACTACAAAATCTTGATCGTCCCCACAATAACCATCATCGGAAGCAGTAACTGTAAATACTCCAGAAGTATCCACTTGAATTGTTTGCGTATTTTCAGCGGTGTTCCAGCTGTAATCAAATCCAGGATTTTCCGCATCCAACGTTAAAGATGTTCCCTCACATTCATCATAAATTGTAGGAAGAGTAAATACTGGAATTGAATTATAGGAAACATTAATTGTATCTGTAAAAATACATACTTGTGAGAAAGAAATATCATCCAATGAAAAATCATTTCCTCCAACAGTATTATTCATATTAGTAATACATATTTCTGCTGTAGTAATTGTTCCAGAATCCCAAACTTCAAAAATTTGATTCCAAGTACAAGCAAATTTTGAAGTTGAAAAAATATTTCCTAATGTATTTCCATTTAAAGTAAATTGAAGTTGTGCCACATTAGGATCATTCAAAGCATTGGCTACCCAAGTGCTAAACTCATAATCAGTATTTGGAATAACGTTTATCGTTTGACACCAAACATTAACTCCTGGGGTATTTGCTCCATTCACTACCATCATATTTCCAGTTCCAGTAGTAGTATGGTCTGTACAAAAACTAAAATTATTGTGTACGTTACTTGGTGAAGTATTGATTGCATATGTTCCTGCGGAAGATAGTAAACCATAAGCACCACCTGGACCTACAATATAATCGGTGAAGAATCCCATATCTCCTTGTTCAAAATCTCCATTCACCACCAAATTGGATGTAAGATATTTTGCTTCAACAAAATAGATTCCAGCTGAAGAAACTGTTCTTGTAGTTGAATTTGTTCCATTATCCCATGTAAAGGTTGGATTATTTTGTAATCCTGATAAATCAAACTGTAAGGCATTTCCAGGACAAAGTAGGGTATCAACTCCAAAATCTGGTTCAGTAAACTGCGTACACTGCGATTGCACATTGACCAATAAAAAGACAAATATGACTACTTGAAGCAATATGTTTTTGAAATAAAAGCTCATAAAACAGTGTTTATATGATAATTAACGAGCTATTTAAAACAACAATTTTGAGTAATGATTAAATGCTATTCCAAATTTAAAAAGATTATTTCAGGAATTTTATTTGAAGCGGGACAGAAACAGGACAACGCAATAGAATTGAATAATACTGAAGTTTTACGCCGCTTAGACTTTAAGAAAGGACGAGTGCTGTAATTCATAAATTCCATCGCTTATTTCACTCCTCTTTTTCCTTTATAATTCATTAAAACTTTTAACCACTTCAATTCTAAAAACACTGTTCAAAGAATTATTCACCAAGACGGCAATATTGAAGCAATAACTATTAAATTTGCGTTTACTAAATTGATACATTATGTTGGAAATTACAAGGATTAGAGCAGATAAAGATATCCTAATCGAAGGATTAAAAAAACGTGGCGTTGATTTTAGCGCACAATTAAACGAAATAACTTCGCTTGATGAGTCATGGCGTGCTAAAAAAACTGAGTTAGAATCAGTTCAATCCTATAGTAATAAAGTCTCAAAAGAGATAGGAAAACTAATGGGAGCAGGTAAAACGGAGGAAGCAAATACTGCCAGAGAACAAACCTCTCTACTTAAAAACCAAGAGCAAATACTTAAGGACGAGGTTGTCCAATTAGAAGAGAGGATTCAGGAATTACTTTACGAAGTTCCAAACGTTCCATTAGCTATAGTTCCTTCTGGAAAGTCAGAAAATGACAATATTATCGTTGAGGAAGTTGGGCAAAAAGTCCATTTTGCTGGTACGCCTTTACCGCATTGGGAATTGGCAAAAAAATATGACATTATTGACTTCGAATTAGGAGTTAAAGTAACAGGTGCTGGTTTTCCATTTTACAAAGGAAAAGGAGCGAAAATTCAACGCGCTCTAATCAACTTCTTCTTAGCTGAAGCTGAAAAAGCGGGCTATACAGAATATATCCCACCATTGATGGTGAATGAAGCAAGTGGAATTGGAACTGGACAATTACCGGATAAAGAAGGACAAATGTATCATGCTACAAAAGACAATTTGTACCTCATACCTACTTCAGAGGTTCCTTTAACTAATATTTACCGTGATGTTATTCTACCAGATGAGCATTTCTCAATCAAAATGACAGCCTACACGCCAAACTTTAGAAGAGAGGCCGGATCTTATGGAAGTGATGTACGTGGGTTAAATCGTTTACATCAATTTGATAAAGTTGAATTGGTAAGAATCGAGCATCCAGACCGTTCTCAAAAAGCATTGGAAGAAATGGTAAACCATGTTAGAGGTTTATTGGAAAAACTTGGTTTACAATACCGTGTTTTAAGACTTTGTGGAGGTGATTTAGGATTTACTTCTGCAATCACATATGATTTTGAAGTATTTTCAGCAGCACAAGAAAAATGGTTGGAAGTGAGTTCAGTTTCATTATTCGAAACTTTCCAAGCTAACCGTTTAAAATTACGCTTCAAAAACGAAAGCAAGAAAACACAATTGTGTCATACCTTAAACGGAAGTGCTTTGGCATTGCCTCGAATTTTAGCTGCGTTACTTGAGAACTATCAAACACCAGAAGGGATTGAAATTCCAGAAGTGCTTGAGAAATATGTGAATTTCAAGATTATAAAATAGTTAAAGCATTTTTTAAATACCGTCTTTTTCAAAAATGGAAGACGGTATTTTTGTTTCAAAATTATTTCTTAGATCTACTACAAAATTATTTTATGTGACAAATGTAACCATGAAAACGTTCATCAGTTTGTAGATTTGCATTGTATTTGAAACTTAAAAAAATAAAATTATGAGCAATAATAGAGTAGTGATAGATGTGCGTTCAGAGATTGAGTTTATGGGAGGAAATGTTGCGGGAAGCATAAATATTCCCCTACAAAATGTTCCTGATCGTTTGGAAGAACTTAAAGCGATGGACAATCCTATTCTTTGCTGTGCATCTGGAAACAGAAGTGGTCAAGCAGTTAGTTTTTTACAATCCAATGGCATCGAATGTGAGAACGGCGGTGGATGGATGGATGTAAATTATCAAATAACACAACAACAATAGTTATGGGATTATTAAGTAGATTGTTTGGAGGTGGGCCTAAGGTTGATTTAGCCGAATTGAAGAAAAATGGAGCGCTCATCCTTGATGTTCGCACTCCTTCTGAGTATAAATCCGGGCACATAAAAGGATCTAAAAATATTCCTTTACAGGAATTAAATAGCAAAATGAAAGGTTTAAAAAAAGACCAAGTAATTATTACATGTTGTGCTTCTGGAATGAGAAGTGGAAACGCAAAAAGTATACTAAAAAATGAAGGGTTTGAAGTTTATAATGGTGGTGGATGGTCAAGTCTGAAGAATAAGATATAATAGTACATTACTTAGTTTATGAAAGCCATCTTGATTCGAGATGGCTTTTTTGGTTTATTGAAATGATAATCAAAGAATCATCAATGTTATTTAAGGCAAGAATTTATAAAGAGCCATAAACACAATGAAAATTTGTACATTCGTGATCGGCTATTATTTTTGATTTATTAATAGTAAAACCTGAAAAGCTTATAAATTGACGACAAATAAAATAGCCATATTAGAGCTTGCTAAAAGCCATGACGAATGTATCCTTTCTCAAGTAAAAGGGTTGAAAGAAAAAGGTTGTGAGATAATATTCTGTGGTTCGAAAGCTGTTTTTCAACGGAATACTTTATTTAAAGCACTTTTTGATACTTTTTATGAAGTAAACCTAACGGGCAATAAGAAAAGCGATTTTAATGAGATTAAAGCCTTGAATAAATGGCTTAAAGCAGAAGATGTTGAAAAGGTTATTTGCAATACAGCGCAAGGCAATCAGATTAGAAATTTAGCATTGATTTCACTATTCAATTCAATTCAATATTACGGAATTTTACATACTATAAAAAAGATCCCTGATAGCTTCACGCAGAAAATAATCTCGCTGAAGATTAAAAATTATTTTGTTCTCAATGATACTTTACTGGAAAGAATTCCGCCTCAAAAAAAATTAACAATCAATAGTTTTTATCCATTAGATTATCCAAATTTTGATGAGTCTATTGAAAAAAATGGAAAATGGAGGATCACAATAATTGGTGGTGTTGAAAATAGAAGAAAAGATCTGAAAGGATTTATAAATTTTGCGAAAAAAACTTCAAAAAAGGTTCAATTTGTGTTTTTGGGCTTCAGCGACTTTAAAAAAGAAGAAGTGATTGCTTTCAAGGAACAAATTGATGCCCTTAAGCTGAACGACAAAATTCTATTGTTTAATCATTTTGTATCAGAAGAAATGTTTGATGCCTACCTCAAGGAGACCGATTTAATTTTACCGTTGGTTCATCCAAATACACCAAGTGCTGACGAATATTTTAATCGTCAGATATCTGGAGCAATTAACATTGCATTCTCTTATAAAATTCCTATGTTAATCCATAAGAATTATCAAGATTGGGAAGACTTTCAAACGGGTTGCATTTTTTATGATTTACCTGAGATGAATTCTTCTTTGGGAAGGTTTTTTGAAGAACATAAAGCTTTAAAAAATGAATTAAAAGATAATCCAAAATTTTCGGCAATACTGCAAAGAGAAAGATTTGCTTCTTTGGTGATAAATGAATAACAATCATTAAAAGATTCTATCTATATTCACGTTAATTTATTTTTCAAATAGCATGAATTTATAACTTAAAATCTTGGTTAGGGCTGTATTTTAAATAGCTAAATTTAGATTTATAAAAAATTAAAGAGATGGAGGAATATTATTTACATATCATTGAGACGATTATAATTTTTGTTGCCTACATTGTTTTAAGGTATATCACAAAAAAAGCAACAAACAAAGCAGCTTTAAAATTCTCAAAATCCAAAACACGGGTAAAAATTATAAAGAAAATAATTCAATTGATTCTGATGACCATAACATTTACATTCCTGTTATTGATTTGGGGTGTTGACCAATCAGAACTAATGTTCTTTATTACATCTCTACTTACAGTTCTTGGAATTGCTTTTTTCGCGCAATGGTCTATCATTTCAAATATCACTGCAACATTAATTATCTTCTTCAATCATCCAGCAAAAATTGGTGATGAAATAGAAATATTTGACATTGACCATCCGGTCTTTGGAAGGATAAGTGATGTAGGAATATTCTTTGTTACAGTAAGAAATAACGAAGGAGCACTAATCACTATCCCTAGTAACTTATTCATACAAAAAATGGTAATTAAAAGGGATAATGAATCTTCTGCTATACCGTCAAAACTCCTCTGAATCCTCTAGAAATGTAATAAGAAATTGCGCTATTGTGATAAATAAATACCTCATCATATCTATTGTCACCAAAAATAGCACCTCCTAATTTTCTGATTCTGTCAGGCGTTTTTAACCAACTGGACGTTTTAGAGTCGAATACTCCAAACTCTTGAAGTTTCCTGTATTCATTATGATCAAGCACTTCAATTTCCATTGCTGCAGCTACATCAATAATATTATCTTTTGCTTGTGATTTTGGTCCTGATAACCATGCTTCTTTGTCATAACATAAGCTTCTTCGACCTTTAGGGCTTTCAGCTGCACAGTCATAAAAAAAATATGTATCAGTTTGCTCATCGTAATCAATAACATCAGGCTCACCACCTGTTTCTTCCATTCTATGAAGAGACCACAATTTTCTAGGATTAGACTTTAGTTTTACTAAAATATTTTCCCATTTTAATGATTCGTGTCTAATTAAATTTTTATCGAATCTTTCTTTAAGAACTTTTATTAATCGATCGCTTTCACGAGGGGTTATCGTATGATTCATAATTTTAAATCTTCAACTAATTTTGCAGTGTTGTGCTTTGTAGTATGTGTGTGCAAAACTAATATTTATTTAAAATAATTCGTTGTTTTCTAATCTTTTTTTTTAGATTTTCATTCATTAAGTTAAAAGCATTTCTTGTATTTATTTCAAAGCTTTTACCTAAAAAACACAATAAGAATCCATTAAACACCTCTTTGTTTTTAAAACTTACTGTTCCATACCCTTCATCCATAAACCCAAACTTGTGTTCTCCATCAAATAATCATCTAAATAAAATATGGCCTAACCAACTATATTTTGTGTTTTTTTTTATTTCAAGAATTGTGGGCTTAAAAATCATTGCTTCAGATTTAGGTGGAACAATTTTAACCTCCAATTTTTCTCCAACATTAAGTGTTCCTATTATAGATTGAATAAAAGGATTCCAATTTGGATATTCCTCAAAATCGGTAAGTGCTTGCCATATCTTTTCTTTACTGGAATTTATTAAGTTTTTCATAAAACTAACGATAAAAATAATGTTGACACTTGTCCTCTAATATTTAACCAACAACACAATTTCAACCATTATTAGGGGCAACTAAGGATATCAAAATCAAGCCTTATTACTTACAATTTGCAATCCTACAACAGAAATAATTAAAGTCATAAGAAAAAACAAACGCCAAAAAGAGATTGGTTCTTTGAATAGAAGAATTCCTGCAATTACAGTTCCGATGGCGCCAATTGCTCCCCAAACCGCATAAGCTGTTCCAAGAGGAATTGCATTTTCTCCACCCATTGATTTAAAAAGCAAATACATACTCACGCTCACACAAATTGCAAAAGCTATGAGCCACATCCACAATTCTTTTCCTGAGGCTTGTTGGGCTTTTCCTAAGCTAATGGCAAACCCCGTTTCAAATAAACCTCCAATAATCAGTAAAATCCAATTAATACTCATATTTATTCTTTAGGGCTTCTTAATGTTGGAAAAGATACAATTTGTTTTGATGAATGAATTCATTATTACTTAAATTTTAGAAATAGATTCTCGTTTTAGCGACAATAAATTCCTAATTTCTTTCTGCACTTTTTAATAAAATAATAATGAGAATGCAAGATGTAAAAATCGATACAACCCAAAGAATAATCCACTTTTTATAAATTAAAACTGTCTATTTTTATTGGAACGTTATCCTCCAAAAAAAGTTAAAAAACAACAAATAGACCTTATTTTGCTTAAAAAACATGACATTAAGTCTATTGTTGAATATTTTAGCATTAAAATCCTTAAAAAGAAAGAGATGAAAATTAAAAAAGTACTCGTTGCCAATCGTGGAGAAATTGCCATTAGAATATTTCGATCATGTACAGAAATTGGCATAAGAACCATAGGGATTTACACTTTTGAAGATAGATATTCTTTACACCGATACAAAGCTGACGAAGCCTACCAAATTGGAGAAGATGATGATCCAATCAAGCCTTACCTTGACATTAATAAGATTATCCAGGTTGCAAAGGAGAATGATATAGACGCAATCCATCCTGGATATGGATTCTTATCAGAAAATGCTGCATTTGCCCAAGCATGTGAGGACAATGGAATTATCTTTATTGGTCCAGATGTTTCTGTATTAAAATCTTTGGGTGATAAAATAATGGCTAAAAAGGTAGCCATCAAAAACAATATTCCAATTATTGAGAGTAGTAAAAATGACCTTACAACAATAGAAATTGCTATTGAAGAGGCTGAAAATATTGGATATCCTGTAATGCTAAAAGCTGCCTCTGGAGGTGGTGGTCGTGGAATGCGTGTAATAAAAAATAGAGATGAACTAAAAAAAGCTTATCCTGAATCCAAAAGAGAAGCTTTAGGTGCTTTTGGAGATGATACCGTTTTCTTAGAAAAATATGTTCAGAATCCGAAACACATAGAAGTACAGATTCTTGGTGACAAACATGGAAATTTAGTGCATTTATTTGAACGTGATTGCTCTGTTCAACGCCGTTACCAAAAAGTAATCGAAATTGCGCCTTCAATTCACTTGCCTGAAGAAGTAAAGAATAAATTATACGAATACGCATTAGCAATAGGTAAAGCTGTGAATTACAGCAATGCTGGAACAGTTGAATTTTTAGTTGACGAAGACAAAAGTATTTACTTTATTGAGGTAAATCCGCGTATTCAAGTGGAGCATACAGTAACCGAGGTAGTAACTGGGATTGATATTGTGAAATCTCAATTATTTATCGCTGGTGGTTATAAACTTGCAGATGAACAAATAAAAATCACCAACCAAGAAGCTGTAAAAACAAACGGGTTTGCTGTTCAATGCAGAATTACAACAGAAGACCCTAAAAACGATTTCAAACCAGATTACGGAACAATCACAACCTACAGAAGTGGAAGTGGATTTGGAATTCGTTTAGATGCTGGAAGTGTTTACCAAGGTGTTACGATTTCTCCGTTCTTTGATTCAATGTTAACGAAAATAACTGCCAACAGTAGAACTTTGGATGGTGCTTGTCGTAAAATGAGTAGGGCCTTAGCAGAATTTAGAGTGCGTGGCGTAAAAACCAACATGGCTTTTTTAGATAATATTCTAAATGATCCAAAATTCAGAGAAGGGAAAATAACTGTAAATTACATTGCAAATACACCTGAGCTTTTCAATATTAAAGAACCGCGAAACAGAGCAACAAAATTGCTTAATTTCCTAGGAGATGTGATTGTAAATGGAAGTCCTGATGTTAAAATTATTGATCCAAACAAGAAACTTATTAAACCATATGTTCCAAAATTTGATGCACAGGCGGCTTATCCAAAAGGAACAAAAGATTTATTGACCGAATTAGGTCCTGAAGAATTCTCAAAATGGTTGAGTAATGAAAAGAAAATTCACTACACAGATACCACAATGCGTGATGCACACCAAAGTTTGTTGGCAACACGTATGCGCACTTATGACTTAGAGAAAGTAGCCAAAGGATTCGCTATGAATCATCCAGAAGTTTTCAGTATGGAAGTTTGGGGTGGAGCGACATTCGATGTGTGTATGCGTTTTTTGAAGGAAAATCCTTGGGAACGTTTGCGCATTTTAAGAGCCGCAATGCCTAATATTTTATTCCAAATGTTATTGCGTGGTTCCAACGGTGTAGGATATACTGCTTATCCTGATAACTTAATCGAACGTTTTGTTTCTGAAGCTTGGGAAAATGGAGTAGATCTTTTTAGAATTTTCGATTCTCAAAACTGGATGAAATCCATTGGACCTGCAATTGAGCATGTGCGAAAGAACACCAATGGTTTGGCAGAAGGTTCCATGTGTTATACAGGAGATATTTTGAATCCAAGTTCCGATAAATACACCTTAAAATACTATTTGAATCTCGCAAAAGAGATTGAGAATTCTGGAGCGCATATTCTTGCAATTAAAGACATGGCAGGTTTATTAAAACCGTATGCAGCAACAGAATTAATTACGGCGTTGAAGTCAGAAATTAAGATTCCAATTCATTTGCATACACACGATACCTCATCCATTCAATCTGCAACATACATTAAAGCAATTGAAGCTGGAGTAGATGTTGTTGATGTTGCTTTGGGTGGATTAAGTGGATTGACTTCTCAGCCAAACTTCAACTCTATTGCGGAGTCTATGCGTTTCCAAGAGCGTGAAAACAAAATAGATATTCCGAAATTAAATGAATATTCAACTTATTGGTCAGATGTTCGTGATTACTATTATCCTTTCGAATCTGGATTGAAATCTGGAACTGGTGAAGTGTTCACACACGAAATTCCAGGAGGACAATATTCTAACTTAATTCCACAGGCGGAATCTTTGGGATTAAGAGATCGTTTTTCTGAAATTACAGATATGTATACGAAAGTCAATAAACTTTTCGGAAACATAATTAAGGTAACACCAAGTTCAAAAGTTGTGGGTGACATGGCGCAATACCTAGTAAGTAACAACTTGACCATTGAAGATTTCATGGAAAAAGGAGAAACATTGTCTTTCCCAGAATCAGTGATTAGTCTCTTCCGTGGTGATTTAGGTCAGCCCGTTGGTGGATTCCCAAAAGACATTCAGAAAATCATTTTACGTGACGAAAAACCGTATACTGATCGTCCGAATGCACACCTCGAACCAATTGATTTCGATAAAGAATTCGCTGAATTTAAAGAGGAATTTAACCTTGGAATGGACAGAGAATGGGAAATCACTGATTTCTTGTCTTACAAACTGTATCCAAAGGTATTCACTGATTTATATCAACACTACATCAAGTTTGGTAAAGTGATGCAAATTCCAACCAAAAACTTCTTCTATGGAGTGAAACCAGGTGAAGAAATTATAGTTGAACTAGACAAAGGAAAAACTTTATTGATTGAGTTGATTTCTGTAACTGAAGCCAATTCAGACGGTGAAAGAACGGTATTCTTTAAAATTAACGGTCAAACAAGAAGTACTGATATCAAAGACAATACAATCTTGGTTGAAAAAATCGTACATCAAAAAGTGGACAAAAACAATCCAAAAGAAGTGGGAGCACCTCTCCAAGGTTCTTTGTCGTCCATTCTTGTTAAAGAAGGAGATGTCGTTGAAAAAAATCAAGGCTTATTCGTTATCGAAGCCATGAAAATGGGGACAACGATTTGTGCCAATACGCAAGGAAAAGTTAAGAAAATATACTTGAAAGAAGCTACAATGGTTCACAGTGACGATTTGATTGTAGAGATGGAGTAAAACAGTATTGAGTTCGGAGTGTGAGTATTGAGGCGCTCCGAACTTGATTTTTTTATTAAAAAATGTTCAATCATCAACATCCATATTCCCCATTTATTCCTTCCGGAGCAACTAAACTAATCGTTGGAACCCTTCCTCCGCCAAGATTTACAACAGGTGAACTCAAACCAGATGATATCGATTTTTGCTATGTAAGTCGCAATGGTCAACTCTGGCAAATCATCGATAAAGTTTTTGATTTGAACCTAGTTTATGAAAACACAGGAAGAGCCATTCAACAACGCATGAATTTTCTAAATGAACATAAAATAGGGATTTGTGATATGGTGGAATATGCTTTTAGAGATAAAATCGACGCTTCAGATATTGGAACTCAAAATGCAGAACTGCGTCAAATGATTCCCCTTTTAAAAGAATATTCCAGTATTGATACACTTCTATTTACAGGAGGAAACTCTAAAAATGGACCGGAATATTTCTTTCGTAGACAATTGAAAGGATGCCCCGAAATTCAACTCGAAAGACAAAAACGAAACAGTTCCTAAAATTCACACTTTTGAATTAGACAACCGAATTATAAAAACAGTTTCACTTAACGCACCTTCTGGAGCAGCGAATAGAGCAGTTGGAAGTATGGCTTTGTACAAAAGATTAAAATTAGAAAATCCAAAAATGACTACAATTGATTTTAGGGTTTTGATGAATAATACAGGCTACTATCCATTACAGCAACATCATTCAAATGAAACATAATTTTATTTATCACTCTATCGCATTTCTTCCTTCTTTGGGAACCCCACTACCTTACATCGATTTCAACCAATTAAACCTTTTTTCTCTGTGAATCTCTGTGCCTTCTCAGTGACCTCTGTGTAAAACCTTTCTTCTCTGCGATCTCTGCGAAAACCTCTGCGACTCCGCGGTTAAATTTTATCTTTGCTATCCATGAGAATAGATCCATTTGTAATTGCCATCACATTAAGTATAGTCTTGGCGTATTTCTTTCCGCAACTTGGTGCTTCAAATAGTCCAATTCCGTTAGATACTATTGCTAGTTTTGGGATTTCCCTCATCTTCTTTTTCTATGGATTAAAGTTATCTACTGAAGCCATTAAAAGTGGATTACAAAACTGGAAGCTTCATGTTGTGGTGCAAGCAAGTACATTTGTTCTATTCCCTTTAATTGTTGTTGTATTCTATCCTTTAATGAAAGACACAACTCATGAAATGCTTTGGCTTTCCTTACTTTTTATGGCTGCTTTGCCTTCTACCGTTTCTTCTTCTGTGGTAATGGTTTCACTTGCCAAAGGAAATATTCCAGCAGCTATTTTTAATGCCAGTATTTCGGGGATAATTGGAATAATTGTTACGCCATTGTGGATGACTTCTTTTATTCAACAAACCGATATAGCCTATGATTTCTCAGTAATTTATGCGCAACTCGGAATGGAAATATTGTTGCCACTCATCTTGGGATTAATCTTACGTAAATACCTCGGAACATTCGCCCAAAAGAACAAGCGTGGTTTAAGTTTATTCGATAAATCTATAATCCTCCTTATCATTTACAAAAGCTTTGTAAACTCCTTCGAAGAAGGTGTTTTCAACAGTCTAAAAATTCAAGATCTACTACTGATGACATTACTCGTTATTGCACTTTTTTTCCTTGTATTTTTTATCACAGGATGGATAGGAAAACGTTTACAATTCAACCGAGAAGACAGAATTACTGCTCAGTTTTGTGGAACGAAAAAGTCGCTTGTCCATGGAACTGTATTTTCTGAAGCTTTGTTTGGACAAACGAATATTATGGGATTGATGTTATTGCCCTTAATGCTTTTTCATGCGATACAAATTTTGATTATTAGTATCTTGGCTACAAAAATGGGGGAAGAAGAAACGAAGCGGGAAATCGGAGAAGCAAGAAACTCTAGCCAAAATAACTAACTAGTTTCTGGTCGGAAACAGACGATTTTTATTCCCAATTTTATCGGGATGAGAAATATTTATTCAATCATAATAATTTTTTAAGGTTTTCAGGCGCTGCGCAGCGTTGAACTGAGCCTGTCGAATGTGAGATAGCCGACGAGAAAAAAAGTAAAATATACGCAAAAGAATCAATTTTAATTTTGTGCTGTTTCCGACCAGACACTAATTATAAAGCAGTGTATTGACGGACTATTTTTTAAGGAACTATTTTCGTTATATTAGCAAATGTAAAAAAAATCGAAAAACAAGGAGATAATTTTACCTAATCGTTCCTAGATTAAAAGTAAAGTACATCCCTTTTTACTGGAATATAAAAACACACACTTTTAAACCGTAAATTTTCAAAGTGAAAAACTAAAAATTAATGACTTTAAAAAAATCAACTTTACTCGCACTATTTCTGTTCTTAGGAATTACCATAAATGCGCAAATTGCATTTCATGTGCGACCAACGGTGAATATGAAGACAAACCAAAGTAGTTTTGGAACTGGTTATCAAATGAATACTTATAATTCCGTCACCAACGAACATTTCACGTTTGTAAACAGGCCTATGTTTTTAGATGGCCATATTGATTTAGGAATTAACGTAGGAATTCAAATAAAGGAAAAACATTTCATAGAAATAGGCATATCCTCTGATCATTCTAGTATTGGAAGAAGTGTTTTAACACATTCAAATTTCACCGATTTTGAAACAGGAGAAAACTACACAAGCAATCGCTATTCCTGCACTACGGTTAGTCCTTTTTATGGAAGGCTATCTGCTAATTACCACAATAATTTTTGGAACAACAAGAAAGGAACAATAGGTTTTCGAAGCATTGCAGGAATAGGTTTTCTATTTACTGGAAATAGCATCCTTCTAAGTGGTAATTATAAACTTCTAATCAATGGAAATGGAAATGGAATGCTGGGTGATGATGACTATGGAATTGGAACAATTGGCGATAATAATGAAATTCAACAAATAGCACCTGATGTTTTCATAACGGATCAAGTAAGCAAAACTGAAACTTATGGTGGTGTTACAGGATACGTTAAATTTGGTTTAGGAATAGATTTCAGCACCAAAAAAGATTTTCATTTATTCTCATTTGATATATCCTATCTTCTTAGCGCTAGACCCGTCCAATTTCAAGAAACTAGAATCACTGTAATTGACAATGGTGTTGAAACAAATTATAGATACAATCAATCCAGCAGAGGTTCAGGACTATACTTTACCTTATCGAGAAGATTCCAATTTTATCCTTGGAAACCTATATTTAAGGATAAAATATAAACCGGGGCTAAGGCTTTGCTATCCGCCAGTTGATAATTTTAAAAACCAGCAACATTAGCCTGTATTATTAACTTCGTTGAGCTCGCAAGTTCGGTTCATGAATTTAATTTTATGCAGCTTTTTATTCATAAGTGTCTATTTTCAATGGTATTTCCCGATTTCTCGGGATAGGCTATGAGCTCACTTTGTTCGGTTGGCATCGGACTTTGCAGACATAGTATTCTATTTCAATAAGTGCGTAACGCAGAAGCTGTATGAAAGTAAATCAAAAAACACTCAATTTTAAAGAAGTTTTCGTCTTTAAAATATTGATTTAAATTATTGTTTTACAATGTGTTATAATATTTTTGAGTGTTTTAATGTATAATACAGGTTAGAGATAAGGTTGCTGGTTTTGATTAAACCAATTTAATTAATAGCTTTATTGAGCATTAATTTTTCGCAGATGAAACGACATGTAATTTTTATTTTGTCCTTAATATTAAGTTTGACGAGTTGTACTCCAATATATATGAAGATGTATGGGATGAAAAGTCCAGAAACTATAACTGATGAGAAAATAGCTGAATTTTCAGAAAATTATGACATTCCATTAGCAGACAGTTATAAATTAGATACTTCTTATGTGACTTTTCTTTACTCGCTAGATACTGTGAAATACAAATATCATATCAAAAACTACCTTCAGCCGCTGCAAGCATTGTATTATGATAAAAGTGGTCAACTTCAATCATTTCAAATCAACTGTTATGCTGGAGGATATCCTAATTTAAAGTGGGACAGAAATGAGGTTATGACCACTTTTCCGCCTAAAGAACAAGCTCCAATTGATAGTATTTTACCGCTTAACATTCAGTTAAAATACATTCAACAATTGCCTGATTCAAAAGATATTTCAACGGAAGAATACGACTATATTGTATTTGTTCATTGGAATAGATTTATGGGAAGACAAAGTAAACGTTTAATTCAAGCTGTTAAAGCAAATGCTAAGCTTGCAGAAAATCAAAAAGTGAAAATAATTTATGTGAATACCGATGCTATTTTTGCTTATTGAATTCCTATCGCGCTAACAATTTACCATCCGATTTCTATCTGATAAAGAGTAACAATTAAAAATCATTATCTTTATTCACTAAATGAAAGAAACCGAGTTCATCAATCAGAATAAAAACAAGTGGACCAAATTTGAAAAACACTTAGCTTCCTCCTCGACTGATCCAGAAGAAATTCGAGAATTATATACAGAACTCAACAATGACCTAAGTTATGCGCAAACATTTTATGAAAAAAGAACTGTTCGGGCTTATCTAAATTACTTAGCACAAAGTGTTCACCGACAATTGTACAAGCAGAAAAAAGAACCCCTTTCTGCCATTTGGAGCGCTTGGACAATTGATCTGCCACTTGAGATTTACAGAGCGCGTAAAAATTTACTTTTTGCGTTGGTATTGTTTCTTATTTATGCTCTAATTGGTGCCTTCTCTACACATCAAGATATTAATTTTGCGAAAACAATTCTTGGAACTGGTTACATTAATCTAACTGAAGAGAATATTGCAGCTGGAAATCCCTTAGGTATTTATGGAGATTCTTCACAAGGAACAATGTTTGTCCAAATTACGCTCAACAATATTCGCGTCGCTTTAATGTGCTTTTTCGGTGGAATTTTATTCTCCCTAGGAACGCATGTTATCTTGTTCAACAACGCAGTGATGGTTGGAGTTTTTCAATACTTTTTTAAACTCAAGGGACTATTATTGACCTCTTTTTTAACCATTTGGATTCACGGAGCTTTTGAAATTTCTGCAATCGTAATTGCATCTGGTGCTGGATTTACGCTTGGTCACGGATTGCTATTCCCCGGAAGTTATACCCGACTTCAAGCATTACAAATGAGTGGAATGAGAGGGATTCGCATCATGCTTTCTTTGGTTCCTATATTTGTGATTGCAGGTTTTTTAGAGAGTTATGTCACTAGAAATTATCAAGTCCTCCCCAATTGGTCCAAATGGATGATTGTGCTTTTCTCTTTTGCGATGATCTTATTCTATTACGTCGTTTATCCAATTTTAGTCGCACGAAAATATCCTGAGAAAGTTTTTGCTGCACCCCCAACAATGACTTTCGAAAAAATAAAATTTGAACCTTTTAAAATCCGAAAAAATATAGAAATATTTAGAGAAAGCTTTCAATTATACAGCGTAAAGTTCGTCTTATTTTGGAAAGGAATCATTCGCAGTGCTGCTCCCATGATTGCGGTTATTATGATTTATCAGTTCTTTATGCATTATTCAGATTTATCAAGTTTATACGCTTTCGATTGGTCGGCGCAACTCTCTATTTTATTTGGAAACCCATGGAGAGAAACTTACAATGGCGTTTCTGATACAATCATCTCTATTTTATGGCTTGTGCCTATAGTTTTTACAGCATTAGCTGTGTTTTTTAGCTTTCATACAAAAGAGGAGATTTTCAATATGAACAGCTTCATTTCCTATGCTAAGCAACGTTTTGTAAAAATGCTATTGGCTATATTCCCAATGTATTTATTAATCATTGTCCTTCCGTATTACATTTTAATTCCGATGGTATTTTTGTTTCCGTTTTTTATTCTAACACCTGTAAGTGCTGGACTAAATGAAAAAATGTCTATCAAAACAATATTTAAATTGGCCTCACAAAAGTGGGCTTCAAGTTGGATTCTTCTCGTTGTTTTGTGCCTTACAACATTCTTTTTTGCTCAACCTTTTGCCTTTGTTGTTTATACTTGGGGAGATTTATTAGACTGGTTTACAAATTTTTTATTGCCGATTTTTGCTGAAGTCTCCCCAGATCCTTTCGTTTGGGTAAATGTAATTCGACAAATTGTTTATGTTCTATTTATTATTTTACTACTTCCACTGTTCTTTATTGCTTTTACTTTATTATTCTATTCTGCAAAAGAAGAAAATGAAGCGACGGGTCTAAAATCTGATTTTCAATTTTTTGGTAAACGCAGTAGAATAAAAGAAACAACTGTCGATTTTGAATAAATTTTATTTAAAATATAGCTCCATTTGGGTGTTGTGTGCACTGTTTCCTCTTTTTATTTTAGGACAAGAGCAAAACACCTATGAAAAACGCTGGGAAGAAATAAATAATAGAATTGAATACACTAAATCTTCCCGTCCAAAAGGTCCAGAAAAAGAATATATCACTCCACAAAGCTTTAGTGAAGAACGCAGGAATATTGCAGATTACGACTCTCGTCCAAGCAATGACAAAATCATTTATTCAAGGGAAAAACGCTATGAAAATGGAGAAAGTCAAGGAATAGAAAAACACATTAAAAGTGAAGAAAGTCAAAGAATAGATGACTTATCAACACCAGAAACCGATGCTCCAATTTCAGCCAAAGAGCGTTCAAATGAAAGGCGTGATTTTGGTGATGGCACTGCCTTTAAATATCTTTTCATTCTAATTGGCATTGCATTAGTCGTATTTCTTATCTATTATTTCTTCTTCAAAAATCCAGTAAAAGCAGATATAGAAATAGGTGCGTTTGATTATGAAAACGTGAAAGAGATTAATCCAGAAACCATCCAAAAAAGTCAACTAAAAACTGATCTTGAAAAAGCTATTGGTAGCGAAAACTATACTGCTGGAGTAAGGATTTATTATATTTTAATACTAAAAACCTTAATCAGCCGAAGCTTTATAAAATGGGAGAGACGTAAAACAAATGCGCATTATTTAATTGAAATGACCACCAATAAAGAATATAAAAAATTTAATAAAGCGATCAACATATTTGAATGGACTTGGTACGGTAAAAATAAACCAAGTAAGCAATTGTTTGAACGCTTTGCAGCATTTTATGATGATTTTTTAAAACGTTTGAAGGATGAATAATAAGCGAATGCTTTTCCTCATTTTTGCGGTTGTGCTCGTTGGCGCATTGTTCGTCGTATTCTTAAATTCAGGTGGAAAAGAATCATCCTCAAAAAGAAATAAAAAAGCGGCTTATTATTCTACCAATTGGAAAGTAGATTTATCACTCGACAATAAAAATCCTTACGGTTTATATGCCTTCAGAGAATTAACTATTGCTGAAGGCCGCTTTACAGAATTCAATGCAGTTTCGGATTACAAACTACTTGATTCTATCGCTTTTTTAGACGCTTCAATGCTGATGTTCGTTGGAATGGACTTCATGATGACAGATGCCGAAATAGATGTGCTCTTGGAGGGCATAGATTTCGGAAATCACTTGTTTTTATCAGCAGAAAAGATGCCTTCTCACTTATTGGACAAATTGATGAAGAAGGACGCTTTAACTTATTACCCTAACGAAAAAGCGCCACATAAAATCAATAAAAATGTATACGACATGTATTATTTCTGCGAAAATGATACACTAACTCAAACTTGGGATATGTTTGATCCTAAAAAATTAACCAATCAAACAAATGTATTATCAACCATCTATGGAAGACCAAACTACATTGAAATTGAGTATGGATTAGGAAAAGTATTTATCCACTTGAATCCCTTAGTTTTTACGAATGTTCAATTACTCAAAAAAGAGGGGAGCTCATACCTCAAAGAAGTTTTAGGAACTTTCGAACAGCCGAAAATTCAATGGCTTACTTTTGCACAATACAAACCCGAAAGTCATGATGAATCAGCAAATAATTATGAGGCAAATCAAAGTTTATTGAGTGAACTATTTAAACATCCTGCATTCCACTGGGGCTTCATTCTCGCTGTTTTCGGATTGATTTTATACCTACTTTTCAGAAGTAAGAGAAGGAGACCCATTATTCCAGCGGTGGAAAACAACAAGAATACGGGGTTTAGTTATGTAGATACTTTAGCGGGAATATATTACAACAAGCAACACGGAGATAAAATTCTAAAAATAATGCGCCGTAATTTTTACAGTGCTGTATATGAGCACTTCTTTATAGATTTGACCAAAGGAGTGAATAAAAAACCATTAATTGCCCTGTCAAAAAAGTCGAATATTCCTTTGGTAGAAATAGTAGATTTAATCAAGTTTTTGGAAGTAACCACAAAAGTAAGTGATGTTTTCTTGAACAATACTTACAAAATTCAACGTTCATTCTATGTGAGATCAGGAATATGGAATGAGGAGACTAAGCAAAAGCTAATGCATGGACCTGTTCTTATTTACCGTCAAAAACAACAAGCTTTAGGAACAATTGTATTGGGCACATTTATCATACTACTTGGATTTATTTTCCTTTCCGCTTCATTAGGAATTGGCATTTTGTTTTGGCCTTTGGGAATTGGGGCAATTGCAATTGGAACAAAAATGCTCAATACGCCTGCAATTCATTTAGAGACAATCCAACTTGAATTAAATCCATTATTTGGTAAAAAAAGCTTCATTTTGCATGAAAATATTAAATTTATTGAGGAAAAAGGTCAAAATCTAATTATTTACCTCAAGAATGGAGGAAAAGCTAAAATAAATATTTCCCTACTCGATAAAAATAAAGTATTAGATCAATTAAAAAAACAATTCAAACAAACTTAGCAATGGAAGAAAACGAAAAATATTTACCAAAAAAGGAAGAGACTACTTCTAAAAGTAATGAAGACCAAACGAGTTCACCGGAGGGAAATGTGGGAAAAAATCCACTAGAAAAAATGCCATTTGAAGAGGAAAACCATGAAATGATTTGGCTTTCTAAAAAGGTGAATGAAATTCGGGCGAAAATGGGCGAATTTATCATCGGTCAGCAAGTGATGGTAGACTTATTGATGACTGGGATTTTCTCTGCTGGCCACTTACTATTGGAAGGTGTTCCTGGAGTTGCAAAAACTTTATCTGCGAAAGTGTTATCTAAGTCCTTGGACATCGATTTCTCGAGAATCCAGTTTACCCCTGACTTAATGCCTTCAGATGTCATTGGAACATCCGTTTTTAATATGAAGAATTCAGAGTTTATATTTAAAAAAGGACCTATTTTTTCCAATATCGTTTTGATAGATGAAATCAATCGTGCACCAGCAAAAACACAAGCAGCTTTGTTTGAAGTGATGGAAGAACGCCAAATTACCTACGATGGAGATTTGTACAAAATGGACTTTCCTTTTATTGTAATTGCTACTCAAAACCCGATTGAACAGGAAGGAACTTATGCTTTACCTGAAGCACAATTGGACCGTTTCTTATTTAAAATCACGATGGATTACCCAGACTTAGATGAAGAAGTGAAAATCCTTCACCGTTATAAAAACAATATTAAACCACCGAATTTAGATGATATAAAAGCAGTTATTTCTAGTGTTGATATTCATAAGATTCAAGAGCTGATCAAAAAAGTTGTGATTACTGATGAATTGATTCAATATATCGCTTCAATTGTAGATAAAACGAGAAATCATGGTAAAATTTATTTAGGTGCTTCGCCACGTGCATCGCTGTCCATTCTAAAAAGTGCCAAAGCTTCGGCAGGAATTAGAGGAAGGGCATTTGTGACGCCAGATGACATTCAGTTTGTGACGCCCTATGTGCTGAGTCACCGATTAATTTTAACCCCAGATGTAGAAATGGAAGGAACTTCAACCAACGAAGTAGTCGCTTCAATTATTCAAGAAATCGAAGTACCGAGATAATACATGCTAAAATCGTTTTACATATCGCGCTTCTTTTTCATTGCTTTTGGACTGAGTATTGTTCTTATCGTCATAGGTTTTTATTTGCCTATTCTGCTTTATTTTGGACAATTTTCACTTATAGTTTTACTTATCCTTACGGTTTTAGACGGTTTTCTGCTGTTTAATCATAAAAAGCCAATTAACGCAACACGAAAAATAGAAGCGCGTTTAAATTTAGGAGATGAAACACGAATTGAAATTGCCATAGAAAACAAGGGAAATCAGCCTTATAGAATAACGGTTTTTGATGAGCCACCTTATTTAATGCAAGCAAGAGATTTGACTTTTCATGGTTTTGTTAAAGTTGGAGGCGAAAAAAAATTAAGTTATACTTTTAAACCCGCTCAACGCGGCGAATATACTTGGAAAAACATACACGTTTTTATCCGTTCATTTATTAATTTATTGGAACGCAGAATTATTGTTGAAGCTCTAGAAAAGGCTTTGGTTTATCCTTCTGTTTTACAAATGAAGAATTTTGAATTCCTTATTTTTAATCAACAAACGCAGCAGAGAGGTATTAAGAAAATTCGCCGACTTGGACACAATAATGAGTTTGAGCAAATAAAGAATTACATTCAAGGAGACGATATCAGAACGATTAATTGGAAAGCTACATCTCGCCGATCGGAGTTGATGGTGAACCAATATCAAGCACAGCGTTCTCAATCAGTTTACGCGATAATTGATAAATCACGTTCCATGGAACATCGTTTTGAAGGTTTAACACTCTTGGATCATGCGATAAATAGTACACTTATATTTTCAAATATCGCATTGAAGAAAGGAGATAAAATAGGACTTGTTACATTTTCTCACAAGTTAGGAACTCAAATAGCACCGAATTTAGGAAAACGACAATTGCAAATAATATTAGACGCCCTTTTCGCTCAAAAAACAGAGTTTAAAGAAGCAAATTACTCGCTTTTATATCAATCTTTGCGTAAAACAATTCCTTTTCGTTCTCTTTTAATGTTGTATACTAACTTTGAAACAGAACTGGCAATGCACCGGGCTTTACCGATGTTGAGAAGCATAAATAAAAAACACGTTTTAGTCGTTATTTTCTTTAAGAACACAGACCTTAATGAGGAACTAACAAAGCGTCCAAATACCACAAGAGAACTTTATGTTTCAACGCTCGCGGAGGATGTAATCAACACGAAAAAACGCATTGCAAAGGAGTTAAATCGAAATGGAGTTCAAACCGTTTTAACTGCTCCTAATACCTTAAACATTGACACCTTGAATAAATATTTAGAGTTAAAATCAAAGGGTCTTATTTAGTGTCTGGTCGGAAACAGACAATTTTTATTCCCGATTTTATCGGGATGAGAGGTATTTATTCAATCATAATAATTTTTAATGTTTATCCGCCTCTTTCCCCTAAATAGATTAATGGAATATTCTCACATATAACTCTATACCTTAAATTAATTGTTCTTTAGAAATTCATAAAATAAAAAGCACTGGTTTATAACATTAATATGAAATCAAAAATGTTTAATAAATAGTAAAATTTAGTTTGATTCGGACGCGCTTTATGTTTTTTTGAAGATAAAGCGTACTGAAAGTCGCTAATAATGGCGGAAGCTCCAGAGCTTGCGGCGGAGATCACCGACATTATCGACTTTTAGGAGTGGAGACAAGAACCGTAGCGAAGCAAGCTCATAGCCCGTCCCTATTTCTCGGGACGGGCTATGAGCTTGCTTTGCTGCGGTTTGGTTTTCTTTCTTTAGGAGATGCATCAGCATCAGCCAATGAGAAAAAAATTAAAATAGACTCAAAAGAATCAATTTTAATTTTGTTGTGTTTCCGCCCAGACACTAAATAGTGTCTGGGCGGAAACAGACAACTTTTAGAAATATTTTGTTTTACATAAAAGAAGAAGAGCTTGCAGATGGCGAAGTAATTAAAATTCCCCCAACCACAAAAAGATCAACTTTCCTTTGTTCAGAAACACGAATAAAACGAATCCGTGCATACGTAATAAGAGCAGTACTGTTTTTATATTTATTGTTTACCTTTATGTTTTTATATTATGCAAAAGCTTCATCTCACAACAGATCAAAATGTACCCATTGAAGTCGAGTTGGCAGGTATTGGACACCGACTCTTAGCTGTGCTTTTGGACTTAGTAATTTTGATTGTTTATTTTGTTGTAATGATTACGCTTATTGGTATAATTTTCGGATCTAATTTCAACAACTTCACGGAACAATATTTTAGTTTTTGGTATATCCTTTTTATCGTTATTGTTTACCTTCCTTTTTCACTTTACACGCCTTTAATGGAGTATTTTACAAAAGGTCAAACGATAGGGAAAATGGCTTTAGGAATTCGTGTAACTATGGTAAATGGTGAAAATGCAACATTTAAAGATTACTTTACACGCTGGCTTTTTAGGCCTTATGAGGTGTATATTTTAACTTTTGCTGTTGGAGGAATATTGGCTTTTATTGCTTCGCTATTTTTTGATTCGTTAATTAGTTCAATTTCTAGCAAAAATCAGCGCATTGGTGATTTCATGGCCAACACTGTGGTGGTGAGAAAAATACCTCAGAAAACATACACTATTGGTGATATTTTAGCCATACGTAATAACGAAAATTATTCACCTACTTACATGGGCGTTTCACGATATACTGATGAAGATATGATGTTCGTAAAAAAGGTCATTTCACGTGTTGAAACTTATAAAAACAAAGCAGCGAAAACAGTAGCAGTTGAACTTGCAAATCAAATTGCTAATGAATTAAAGCTGGAAAAAAAACCAGAGAAAAAATTGATTTTTTTAAAAACAGTATTGAACGATTACATCGTTTTAACAAGATAAAATATGAGTATATTATACGTTGTACCAACACCAATAGGTAATTTAGAAGACATCACATTGCGTGCACTTCGGATCTTGAAAGAGGTAGATTTTATTTTAGCAGAAGATACCCGAACGACGGGTCAATTGCTTAAACATTATGAAATTTCAAATCAGTTGGTTTCTCATCATATTCACAATGAACATAAATCCATTGAGCGAATAATTGATCAAATCAAAGCTTCTAACTCAGCAGCTATTGTTTCTGATGCCGGAACACCTTCTATATCTGACCCTGGATTTTTATTGGTGCGTGCTTGTATTGAAAACGATATTAACGTAGTGTGTTTACCAGGCCCTTCTGCTATTGTTCCTGCTATCGTTGGTTGCGGATTTCCATGCGATAGCTTTGTGTTTGAAGGATTTCTTCCGCATAAAAAAGGACGTCAAACCAAATGGAAAGCAATTGCTGAAGAAGCAAGATCGGTTGTTTTATATGAATCTCCGCACCGCTTGGTCAAAGCTTTGAAAGAAATGGTTGAGTTTTTAGCTCCAGATCGACAAATTTGTGTGGCCAGAGAGATTTCCAAAATCTATGAAACTTTTCATCGGGGAACAGCTGCAGAATTGCTTAAATACTTTGAGGAAACTCCTCCTAAAGGAGAAATTGTTATTGTAATTAGTGCAAAAGGAAAAGAAAAGAAAGATGACTAAATTGTCTATACAGTTACTTAAATTTGGCCAACCAAATGAAGCTTTTGGTTTTACTGAATTGATCATTCCAGAACCTTTAAATGATGAAGTTCAAATTTCTGTTGAACGCTTTGGAATCAATTACGCCGATGTAATGGCGCGTGAAGGAAATTATAGAGAGGCACCTCCACTTCCATGCGTTTTAGGTTACGAAGTTGTAGGTGAAATAACAAAAGTTGGTAAAGATAGTCCTAAAGAATTAATTGGAAAACGTGTCGTTGCCTTTACCCGTTTTGGAGGCTATAGTCAATCCGTGAATACCAAACATTTCGCAGTTGCAGAAATTGGAGATTACGACGGAAATAAAGCTTTGTGCCTAGCGACGCAATATGTAACGGCTTATTATATGAGTCATGTTGCAACAACTATTCAGAAAGGTGACAAGGTTTTGGTACATGCGGCAGCTGGTGGAGTTGGAACGGCTTTAATTCAGTTATTAAAACACAAAGAAGTACAGATTATAGCGAAAACAGGAAGTGACTCGAAAATCCAATATTTAAAAGATTTGGGTGTGAATCATATTGTTAACTACAACAAAAGTGACTACACAAAGCAAATCAAGGATATTCTTAAAAATGAACGTGTAGACGTCTCTTTTAATCCCGTTGCTGGTTCAACTTTTAAGAAAGATTGGAAACTCCTAGGCTGTTCAGGTTCACTTATTCTATTTGGAGGTAGCGAACGTTCAGGTAAAAAATGGGGC
>Ga0307952_1000374_pt1 | contig 27013 bp, 26 predicted proteins | sample OrgLakmetagen376_FD_201821 | JGI IMG/M metagenome (GOLD analysis project Ga0307952, IMG submission 201821) | Saline water microbial communities from Organic Lake, Antarctica - #376 | ecosystem: Environmental > Aquatic > Non-marine Saline and Alkaline > Saline | place: Antarctica: Organic Lake...
TCAATTCCAACATCATCAAGAGAGCATAACATATTTGGATGAATTAGAGTTGGAAGACTTATTATCAAAGATTAGGGCATTAGCTACTGGTTTTCAAACTGTATTTAATTTATATGCAATTGAAGGATATACACATAAAGAGATTGGTGAAATGCTTAAAATTTCTGAAGGAACTTCAAAATCACAATACAGTCGTGCAAAAGTAGCATTAAGAATAATGATTGAAAATGAGAACAAAAGAATAAAAAAATTAAATCTATAAAATATGTCGGATCATAACGAAAGAGCTTTTTTAAAAGACAAGTTTAAAGACTTTGATGTAACATCAACGAATGCTACTAAAAAGGCTGTTATGTCAAAAATTCAAAAGAAAAGTCGCACAAAAAGATTCTTTATTATTTTCTTTTTATCTGCTTTTGTACTGGCTATTTGTACAATTACTACGTATCACTTATTGAATAACATTGACACAGATGAGGTTCTTAACACTAAGACTGAAAACTCAAAAGAATCGAACAATAAAAAGGCTAATTCCTCATCAATAAAAGTTGATTTGAATACCGATAAAAAACAAATAGGAACAAATAAAGATAAAACGCTAACATCTAATAAGATAAATAACAAAGCAACACAAAGCATCCCCAAACAATTTAATTTAAAATCAAATGCATTAATTGTTGAAAAGAAAGAACAGCAACGTAGTTTAATTCATGAAAAGATAAAACTAAATACTGCAAGTCCTTCAATTAGAGGTTTAAAGGAGGAAAAAATAAATCAAACAATCTTAAACAATAAAAAGAAAAGCAACAGAGCTGATGGAAATAAAACAAACAATGACTCTTCAATAAAAAACCTGAATATCAAGACAATACCATTTCCAGAGTTTGTGGAGCAATACAGTAAATTGTTGAAAACAGATTCAAACATTCCAACCACCAAAGAAAACAAATGGATTGTTGGTTTAACATTTTCATACAACAATTTACGTTCAAATAACTTGAAGAACCTACCAGATAATGATAATCCTCAATTTTCAAATCCTAATAATTCTTTAGGAGAGCTTTCAACTAATCAAAATATGTTTAAAGTGTCAAGTATTATGAATTTGGAACTTTCGGTAATAAAAAAACTAAAAAACAGCTTTTATTTAGAATCTGGTATTCGCTACACTAGCCTTTATTCATTTACTCCAGACAAAAAAATGCAGGATCATTTATTGGGGATTCCACTAAAAATAGCTTACAGTATTCCCTTGAAAAGTCGTTGGGCAATTGATTTATCGGCAGGGATAAACTATAACTTATCCATCTTGAGAAGTGAAAAAAATAGTGAAGGGAATTCAAATGATACTTACGGGAACTTTGCGAATTTTCAATTGAGTACCACAGAATTTAATGTGGGTATAACGTATTTTGTGAACGAAAAATTCAGTGTTAAATTAGCTCCACAGTTGAACTATCTTTTGTTTTTTAAAGAACAAAGTACAAAAAGATATTTTCACAGAAACTTTTGGTTTGGTGGTCGATTTGGAGTGTTTTTTAAATTGAAATAAAACCTGTCTTTAAAGCTTTGCTTTGACGGAGGTGTTTTTTTTCCGTTACAAGCAAAATGTTCTATGGCAGTCGCTAATCGGTCTCTATTTTTTCACTGTAAGCAGTTTTTATTTTTAATTCTTTTTGTTCAACATTTACTTGAATATAATTCGTTTTTGTTTTATTAACTCCGCATTCAAATAACTTTCCATTATAAACTAATGTTATTGGGTCAGATATAGAATAAGTTAGACTTTGGTAATTGTCTTTATATAGTCCATTTTCACTTATTGGATAATTATCATACTTCTGAATGTTATATCTTGGATTAAATGCTTTTATAAACGCTTTTTCGATATCGTAGAAAATATTTTTTTCAGCCGCATTATCTTTTTGAGTAATATATTTAATAATATCTTCTTTTTTCATCTCTCTCAACATTCTTGAATCATCAGTACTCTTTAGCTCAAATAGAAGTATCATTATTTCACTGGAAATTTTCATTCCTGGATAAAAAGGATTTTCTCGGGATAAGATATTTTGTAATTTACTATGACTATTTAATCTTTTCCATATTGGTTGTTTAACAGATTCTCCTATGTAAAGAATGTCAAATGTACTTTGATGATTCAATTCGCCTATTAATTCACAAGTCCACATTTTGTTCCATTTCCTTTCAAGAATAATGTCCGGCGTTATATATTTTATAAAAGAATTTTCATTTTCTTCGGATTCAGAAACTTTAATCAACTCAATATTGTCATATTCTTTTAAGTACAAATTTTTTTTGGAAGCCATTTTAGAATTAAATCCCTTGTTGTGGCTTAATCCTATTTTTATTTTTCTTTTATCACCAGATATTATATTTTCTTGAAAAAGGGGAAGTTTAAAATCAATAATTTTTTCGGTAACTGTTTGATAAATTTGTCCAACGATTGTAAAATCCTTTATTTCAAGTTGCCTAAATAATAGACAAGGTCTTTTACATAAAAAATAAAAAGATGATTCGCTCAATAGATTTGGAAGTAAAGGGTCATTTACCAAGTAACTAAAATCATCTACGTTAGTTGGTGAAAAGGCTAATTTAAATAAGCAGTTTAGGTTTAATTTACTCAATTTCTCTGTTTTTCAAATTGCTTAAGTTGAGGCTTTGCGGCGGCCTGTTTGCTAAGTTTTTTATCGAAGATACAAACTTTTAGATATACATTAATGTAAAAACCTTCGATTTTTACAGGCTGACCGTCAAAGCCTATTTTGTGGTGCGTTACTCTTTTGTGCAGGCATTGGATTCACTTGGATTTGTCCTCCGATTGCTTTTAACACTTTCATTATTGTCGAAAATTGAGGTTTCGCTCCGTCTGATAATGCTTTGTATAAACTCGGTCTGCTCAAACCAGTTTCCTCCGCAATTTTTGTCATTCCGATAGCTTTTGCAATATGTCCGATTGCATTAATCACATCTGAATTATCTCCATTTTCCAAAACAGTATTGAGATATTCCACAATCATCTCTTTGCTGTCTAAATAATCCGCTATTTCAAATCTTGAAGCTCCCATTTTCTATTTATTTAAATTTTTCCAAATTTCTTTCGCTTTCTCAATGTCCTTTTGTTGAGTGGACTTGTCTCCACCGATTAGCAAAACAATTATTTTTCCGGCCTTCTCTTTGAAGTAAACTCTATAGCCTTTTGAAAAATTTATTCACACTTCCCGAATTCCATCGCCAACTGTCTTGCAATCGCCAAAATGTTCGTCAGTTTCCAATTTTTGAATTCTGAAAATGATTTTAGATTTAGCCTTGAAATCCTTTAGCTTTCTCAACCATTTATCAAATTCAGATGTTTTCTCAATAAAGAACATAAATACTGTATCTACTTGGATACAAATTTAGTAAAAACATTTGAATAAAGTCAGTTCGGATTGAATTTTCAGCAGAGTTGTTTTTAATGCACTAGAACGGTTAATGTATGGTGTCGTAGCATCCCGAAAGGGGCTATGCACTATACACATTGTTGTGTTTTCGTGGTTTATTTTCTTTTCGTTTTCAGCGTTGGGGCAGATATACGCTGCCGACAAGTTTTGGCCTTAGCGGTTGGCTTTTGAGCGACTTGGCAATGTGTATGGCTTTGTGCGTTGGCTTTTCATTACGCTAGTTTCCTGTTATTCCGTTTATAAATGTATCAACAAATTCAACAATCTGTTTTAATATCTTGTCTCCTAATTTTTTACGTTTTAATACAGACGGTTTTTCGCCCTCTATTAAATCTAATACTTCATCTCGCAAAGGTTCACGTTCTGCATACAGATAGTTTTCTATCAGTTCCTGTGTTTTTTCTTCAGATAGGTTTTCTTCTTTGGTCAGTTTCTTAAACGCTTTTTGCTGTTCTTCATTCCAATACACTTCAAACGCTTCTGGAATGTCGTCTGTGTCTTCTATGGTTGGAAGATTCTCGTCTATGAAATTTTGTATTAACTCTCGCTTACTTCTTAAATTTACTTCTGTATTTAGTAAGTTGCTTATTTCTTGCTCCGTTTTTGAAACGTCTTTTTGAACATCAGATTTTAGTTTTATTAATAACTGAATAATATAATTCACATTGATTTCGTCTCTGTGAATTAATTCCAATTCAAAATCTACATCTTCTAAAATAGAAACTTTCTCAACAGCATTATCGCTTTTTACTTTTTGCCATAAATCCAAATACTTGCTTTTGTAATCTTCAAAAAGTTGCTCGGTCATTGCTAAATCTTCCCATTTAAAATCTGAAAAAGCATTTAGAATGTTTTTAATTCGCATTAATTGACGAAAAGCTTTTATAAAAGCCAATTCATCTTCTTCTGAAACTAAATCGTTAACGCTGTTTACTGTTGGCGTAATCTTTATTAATTCAATAAAAGCTTCATTAAACTTATTTACGTAATCATCATAAGGTTCCATTATAATTACTTCAATGGCTTCCTTATTACTAAACAATGTTATGGCTTCATCAGTAGCCTTTTTCAAGTTTCTAAACACAACAATGTTTCCTTGAGATTTTTGCTCGTTTAGTATTCTGTTTGTTCTTGAATATGCTTGTATTAAACCGTGGTATTTTAAGTTTTTATCTACATATAAAGTATTTAACGGTGGACTGTCAAAACCTGTTAAAAACATATTGACTACCAATAAAATGTCAACTTTACGCTCTTTTACTTTCTTTGAAACATCATTGTAATAATTATAAAACGATTGGCTGTCTTTAGTAGAAAATTTAGTGCCAAACATTTTGTTGTAATCCACAATATATTCGTCTAATTTCTCTCTGCTGTGAACATTCATTCCATACAAAGCAGGAGATTCTTCTACAACAGAAACTTCTTCTGGAATAAATCCGTTGGCATCTGCATCATCTTCATTAGCAACATAACTAAATATGGTTGCTATTTTTAAATTGTGTTTGCCTGCTTCTTTTTTCTTCTGAAATAAATCGTAATACTTTATTAAGCTTTTTATACCACTTACAGCAAACATTCCTGTAAACTCTTTTTGGTGTGTTTTACGGTCATGATTCGCAATAATATAATCGGTAATTTTATCTAACCGTTTTTCGCTATCCATTAACTCCTCGGTGTCAATGTCTTCTACTTCAATATCTATTTCGGTAGCAGATTCTTTTCGCTTGTAACGTCCTACATATTCTACCGAAAATTTGAGTACATTTTCATCTTTAATAGCATCTGTAATTACGTATTTGTGCAAACACTCGCCAAATAGTTCTTTGGTAGTACGTTTTCCTAATTCATTTTTTACGGCATTGTCTTTAAAAATAGGTGTACCCGTAAAACCAAACATTTGATTGTTATGAAAAAAGTCTTTTATTCGGTTATGCGTTTCACCAAACTGCGAACGGTGGCATTCATCAAAAATAAATACAATTCGTTCGTCTTGTAATTGCTCCATTTTAGATAAATACTTGGCTTTGCTAATGGCTGTATTTAGTTTTTGAATAGTAGTCACTATCAGTTTTGTATCGTCCGAAAATTGTTTTACCAATGCTTTGGTATTGTCTGTTCCGTCAATACTTCCTTTACTAAAACTGTTAAACTCTTTGGTGGTTTGATAATCTAAATCTTTTCTATCGACCACAAATACCACTTTTTTTACTTGTGGCATATTCATAATAATTTGACTTGCCTTAAAAGAAGTTAAGGTTTTACCCGAACCTGTGGTGTGCCAAATGTATGCGTTGTTGTTTGAGTTTTCTACTTGATTTACTAAGGTTTCTACCGCATAAAATTGATACGGTCTTAACACCATTAATATTTTATGCGTTTCGTTGAGCACAATGTACTTGCTTATCATTTTTGAAATATGGCAAGGCTCTAAAAAATCGCTTGTAAAACCGTTTAAAATATTGGTTTGACGTTTATTGTCTTTGTCTGTCCAATAAAAGGTTTGTTTAAAGGATTGGTTTCTGTTATTGGCATAATACTTTGTGTTTACACCATTACTAATAATAAAAATTTGAACATATTGAAACAATGCCGATTTTGCCCCAAACGAGTGTCTTTGATACCTATTAATTTGATTAAAGGCTTCTTTCATTTCTAAACCTCTACGTTTTAGTTCTATTTGTACCAATGGCAAACCATTGATAAGTAAAGTAACATCATAACGGTTTTTATAACTGCCTTCCATAGTAACTTGATGCGTTACCTGAAACTGGTTTTGACACCAAAAGTCTGTGTTTAGAAACTCAAAATAGAGGTTGTCTCCATTATCTCGTTCTATATGTTGTTTTTCTCTTAGTGTTTTGGCTTTTTCAAATACCGAACCTTTGCTTAATATATTAAGCACTCTGTCAAATTCTTTATCCGAAAAAACAATTTTGTTGTGTTTCTCTAATTGCGTTTTTAGGTTTGAAACTAAAGCATTTTCATCTTTAATAAGTACTTTTTCGTACTTCAACTTTTGCAGTTGTGCCACTAATTGATTTTCTAATACTTGTTCTGGTTGTTTAGACATTTGCTATTGTTAATTTGGCATCTTTTTTGAATTAGGATATGTGCAAAGTACAGGTATTTTGTTTCTAAGTATTCATATTTAAAAACATTTTGTATATTTGTATTGTTCTTTACCTGTGGTAGGGAATTTACAAAGGTCTTAAACGTTGAACCCGAATCAACGTTTTTTTTGTGCTTATATTTCTCTAAAAAACTGCTTGCTTTTTTCAAAATCTGGGCCATCTAATATGTTTTCAATGTCATTTTTTTCATAAGCGGTTACAAATTTAGCTTTTAATACACCTGTAAAACGGATTATCACAACATAATTACCTTTTACAATAGCAACTCTTCTGTTTGTAAAATATTCTTTATTTTTAGTATCCCATCCTTTTTTTAGAATTGGATCAGCATCTTCTAAGGTGTCTTTTATCCAAAGTATTTTTTCAAGACGATTTAAAGATAAAATTGACTTGTCTTTTTCTTTTCGGTTGGCACTTTCATAAAAACAGTGGTCAAAAATATCTTCATAAAAACGAACCAACACACCATCAAAAGTTTCAATATCAGATTTACAGTACTCGTCAGCCCATAATTCTCGCATTTTTTCTTCTCTTTCTGCTTCTGGAATTTTATATGATTTTCTTTATCGGATTGCATTACATACCAATATTCTCCTAAACGATAATAACTTATGTTTTGTAAATATTTTTCTGCAATGTGGGGTTTAGAAATTTGCAAACCTCTTTCTTGAAGTTTTTCTATGTGCTCTTGTATGGTTTTAGCCTTTTTAGCAAACATAATTGCTGTTTTTGAAGGGAGAAACAAGCGTGTTTACAAAAGCTATAAAAGCAAAAGACACACCCTGGGACGCTGTTCTAATGGGTAGCGTGGTGTGTACTGTTAATACAAAAATAAGTATATATTTATTATTTCGCATTGTTTTTATAGTTTTAATTTACAAACATACTTTGCAATAGTCCTTTTTTGTAAGTGTTGGTTTGTTCTATTTGGGTATTTACCGCATTTATTTTAGCGTCTATTTTTGATAGGAAATTGGCTATTTTAGTTTGTTCATCTAAGTTTGGAAGTGCGATTTTATAATCTAATAAATCTACAACTGTGATATTTGCTTGATTTGCGTTACCTCTTTTTACTGATTTTATATAATGAAAATATTTATCTGTATTAATAAAACCATATATGAACTCATTATTGAATTCTGAATTTACATTGAATTTCAACAAGTTTTGATTTAAATAGCCAAGATTATCTTCCATTACTAATATACCTCTTCCGACAGAAGAACCTCTTAATTCAGGATTTGACCCAACAGTTGTAATAATAATATCTCCTTTGATTAATTTATATTTCACAAAGTCCTTTGACCTTGATTCATTAATGAATATTTTATTGCATTTACTTTTTATTTTACTATCGCCTAAATCTGAAACTCTAATGATTCTTGAGCCTATATCAGAGTAATTAGATGATTTAAAAGCAAAACCTTTTGTGTAATTTGTTACCTCCCCCAACTTCTTCTCTTCCCAATCAGGAAAATCATTCCCATTCTCATCCTTAAACCTTAGTTCTTGTGAGAAGATTTGTTGCATCATTCCTTTTTTATACTTTTCTAAACCATTTTTCTTTTCTTCTAATTGGTTTATTTTTTTATCTAAAGTGGTAAAGAAATGAGCTATTTTTTGTTGTTCGGGTAGGCTTGGGAAAGAAACATTTATTTTACTTAAATCAGAAGAATTAATTGCGGGATAGCTTGTTCCCGTACATCTTAATAAGACATTATCTACAAACTTACTTGTATGTATAAAATGAAATAAATATTTTGGGTTTCCTTTTGCTTTAATCTGTGCATATCCAGTAGAGGCTACATATTGGTTTTCATCTATATCGAAAAATAAATTATTTTTTTGATAAGGTCTAACCATTTGAAATAATATATCGTCTCTTGATAATAATCTTTGAGCCCTACTAGGGGCTTCAACTTTTTCAATTTTAATTTCTTTTAATAAAACACCTTTTTTTACACTTTCTAAATCTATATAAATAAAATTATTTGGCAATTCATTGCTCTTAGGGTTTATTACTGCAACTGCCCCCAACTTCTTCACTTCCCAAGCCTCTTTAAACTCAGGAAAGCGAACCAATGGTATTTTGTTTTGTTGCTTTTCCATTAGTTTTTTAATTTTTTAATAGTACTATCTTTCAATAAAATATTCATTTGGCTTATGGCAATTTGGTTCAATTTTTCAAGCCTTATTTGTTGCTCGTAGCCATCATTAATAAAAACCGCATTCAGGTTTTCCATATTCGCCAAACATACCAATTGGCTTACGTTAGCATAATCTCTAATATTACCCTTTTCTTTTGGGTTTTCGTCTCGCCATTGTTTCGCTGTTTTACCAAATAGAGCCATATTTAATACATCTGCTTCATTGGCATATACATAAGAAATTTGACTTCTATTAAGGTTCGTTGGCACTAGGTTTTCTTTTATTGCACTTGTATGAATGCGGTAATTTATTTTTGTGAGTGTTCTTTTAAAATCCCAATCAAGTTGCTTGGTTTCACTATCTTTTAGCCTTTGAAACTCTTTAACAAGGTAAATTTTAAATTCGGCACTAATCCACATGCCAAATTCAAACGCAATATCTTTATGAGCATAAGTACCTCCATATCTTCCTGCTTTAGCAGTAAGACCAATAGCATTGGTTTTTTTTACCCATTCTTTTACACTTATTTTATAACTATTTAATCCAGCCTGACTTTTAATTATGGCGAATTCGCCATAATTAAAATTTGGGTTATGAATTTTTTCCCAAATACCAATATACTCAACAGTATTTCTATTTCGTAACCAATCAGAAATAAAGAAATCACCATCTTTGGCTTTTAGCATATCTGTTAAAGAGATAAAGTCATCAGGTGTTATTGTAATCGTATTTTGTAAAACCGATATGTTTGTAAATTTCTTACTCATAGTAAACCAATCCGTTTTTAATTTGTTTTTATTTTCAAACCGTGACAATTCGTCACCGTTTCATTTCCCTCTGCTTTTAAATGTTAATTCCTTATGTTTCATAATCAAGTAACCTTATCAATCCTTAAAATAAAGGTTTAAAAAGGAGTATCAATATTAAGTTCTTTACATAATGCGATCAATTCTTTATCGGTTTCTTGCATACTAGTTTCTACCATTTTCAATGCTGTAGAAACTTGGGTTATGTTTACCTTTTCTTCTTCCTCAAACGTATTTACATACCTTGGTATGTTCAGGTTATAATCATTCTCAGCTATTTCAGTTAAAGAAGCCGTATAACTGTACTTGTCGTTTTCTGTTCTTTCTCTGTACGTAGAAATTATTTTATCAATATGTTCGGGAGCTAACATATTTTGCGTTTTTACTTTTTCAAAATGTTTCCTGCTGTCAATAAACAGAATATTTTTAGGGTTTTCTCTGCATTTTTTAAATACTAAAATACAAGTGGGTATGCTGGTTCCATAAAATAAATTGGCCGGTAAACCAATCACCGCATCTAAATAGTTACGGTCTTCAATTAAATATTTACGAATGTGTTGTTCTGCTCCACTTCTAAATAAAGCTCCGTGTGGTAGTACAAGTGCCATAGTTCCGTTTTCAGCCAAATGGTGCACCATATGTTGCACAAAGGCAAAATCTGCTTTAGATTTTGGAGCTAACTTTCCATATTGGCTAAAACGATCATCACTTGTAAAAAGTGGATTTGCAGACCAATGCGCAGAAAAAGGTGGATTGGCAACAATAGCTTCAAAACGTTCTTCTAAATGTTGTGGGTATTCTAAAGTATCTTCTTGTTTTATATCGAATTTACGGTAATGAATATCGTGTAATATCATATTCATTCGAGCCAAGTTGTACGTAGTTCGGTTGAGTTCTTGTCCGTAAAAATTGGTTACACTTTCTACTTCTTTTGCAACGCGCAAAAGGAGAGAACCCGAACCACACGTTGGGTCGTAAACCGATTTTAGTTTGGTTTTTCCTGAGGTAACTAATTTAGCCAAAACTTTACTTACTTCTTGCGGTGTGTAAAATTCTCCTGCTTTTTTTCCTGCACCACTTGCAAACTGACCAATTAAATATTCGTAGGCATCACCCAAAACATCTACTTCTGAATTTTCTAGTTTGAAGTCAATTTTATCTAAGTGCGAAAGCACTTTTGCAATAATTTCATTTCTTGCTTCTGGAGATTTTCCTAATTTGGTAGAGTTCAAATCCATATCTTCAAACAGATTATCAAAATCTTCTTCACTTGCCGTTCCCATTGTTGTGAGTTGGATATTCGTCAGAATTTTTTGTAAATCTTCTAATATGAAATTTGAAATGCCTTCTGCATCACTATTTCCTCTTTTAGCAACTTGGCTAAATAGTTCTGTCGGTTTTAAGAAATACCCTAGTTTTATAACAGCTTCTTCTTTTATGGCTTCAATATATTCTTGTCCGTTTTCGGTATTTTCTTTTATGTTGGCAAACAGTATTCCGTCTGGTTTTAGAATATTATTTGCATAAATATTCATTTTTTCAGAAAGATACTTGTAGAAAATGAAACCCAAAATATAATCTCGAAACTCGTCCGCATTCATTTTTCCTCTTAGCGTATTCGCTATATTCCACAGTTGCTGTTCGAGTTGTTTTTTTTGGTCTTCGCTCATTTATTTTAATCTATTTTTTTTAATTCACAAAGTACCTATTTTTCGGCTAACGGAATGTAGAGCGTTGGTAAGAAATTGCTCTTTTGGTTTTTTGTGTTTTGGCTTTGAGCGTTGGCAAAAACCAAATGTGCAATTTGTGCGGCTGGCTTTTTTTTTCGCTTGCAGGTAACGGTTTGCAGCTAAAAGAAGTTGGCGATTTCGAAGCACAAAACTGTCTGCCACCACAAAACTTGATACGAAGCACAAAGCTTCATTTAACCACTGAACCGCCAATTTTTTGTAGGTGCTGTTATAGGGCGTTTTTCTCATTTAGTCAATATCGTCTTTATCGCTTTTTTGTAGTCTTCGTCATAAGTAACTTTTCCGTTTTCGTCTTCACCGTCATAAATTACAATTTCATAATCTTTAATGTTATTGCCTACAATTTTGTAAAAGCTTGTCCAATTTCGACCTGACATAACCATATTGTCAATAAGGTCATATTTTGGTAGATAATTCGGGTTTTTGATTTCTTCAAATCCTTTTATTTTTCTTATGAAGCCTAAGTTTTTGTCAATAATATATAAGTTGTATGTCCAATTGCTTCTTACGTCAGAGATGTTTTGAATGAGGATGTCCTTGATATTATCATTGTTAAAGTCAGTAAACTTAACTTCCTGAATTGTGCTTTCAATTGTGTCCCGAAAAATTTCAATACTTCGTCCATTTTGTTGCTTGATAGTAAGAAATATAAACTTGTATTTAGGTTCATTAACCTTATTCGTGTCAAGTGGAATTAATTTGATAGAAATTCCTTTGTCGGCATAAATAGAGTCACAATTTATTTCGACTATTTCAGAATTGTCAGTCGGGTTATTGGTCAAACTATTTTGATTTATAGTTATACTATCGAGTTTGGAAAGTTCTTTGTTTTGTCCAACATTGTTACAACTCGTTATCGTTGCGAAAATTGTCAATATGTAAATTAGTTGTCTCACTGTTGTCTTTTTAAAATGCCCGCTAACGTGTTTGTGTATGATTAGTTGCGTGGTTAAGCACGTAATTTAGCAAATAAAAACGGAAGAGAAAATACGCGAGGATTTTCGTAAGTAATTTAAAACCAAGCAATTAATTATACACGGTGTTGGCAGTAGTTTTTTATTCATTTGTTATTTGTTCTTGCATCTTTTCAATATCTTTTATAATTGGTTTTACATCTTTATTTAAAGCTCTTTTGCTTATCCAAAAAGTAAAAGCATAAAATAAAGCAAGCCCTATTAATGTTATTATTTTTAAATTAAGGGTAAGTGGTAATACGCTTTCAGCAATATTATTATTCCAGTTGTAATCGATTGGGTTTTCCAATCCTAAAATAAATATAAAATTCATAAAAAATGGCGGAATTGTATACCAATATAAAGCAGAATTTAATAAATTTGATTGTTGTAACATTATTGTTTTCTGATTGTTAAGTTGTTTGGTTACTGTTAATGAAATATCAGTTTTAGTATTCTGTAATTTTGACTTTCTGAATTTTACAATAACAAATACAAACCAAGCAATTGCCAAACCACAAGCAACTTTAGTAATAGGAAATGGGATTTCGAATAATAAATATCCAAAAATGAGTATTCCAATTATTGAGGCAAAAATCTCTCTAATATCTCTACTTCTTATTTTTTTCTGGATGCTGTTTATTTTAGTATTGAATTCTTCTGTCAACTGTTTTGTTTCAATTGATATTTGTCCTGATTGAGAAGAATTATTCCAAATATTTTTTAATTCTTGTTCTAACATTTTAGTTGATTTTTAGAGTGATGCATTCAAATAATTTTTTCCGAATCCGCTTCATTTTAACTGCTATATGGTTTTCTGTTAATCCTGTGATTACTGCAATTTCTTTATAGGACAAATCATCTAAATAAAGTACAATAATAGAGGTGTCAATTTCATTTAAAGCTGAAATACATTCTTTTAAATATTTGTGCTTTTCTTGTTCAGAAGTGTCTATTTCTTTTTCTGTTGGTGTATAATGAATTGATTCAAACCTATCTGTCTTGCTATAATTTTTATCAAGTTTCATTTTTGAACGCAAACAAACATTAATAGTGATTTTATACACCCAGGTATCGATAGAAGAATTACTTTTAAATGACTCAAGTGATTTCCAAATTTGATAAACTACTTCTTGAAAAAGGTCTTGAGGTTCGATTGGAACAACAGCATAAATATTACAAATTCTGTATATTTTATGCTTGTTATTTTTAATTATTTTTTCAAAATACTTATCCTCTTGCCGTTTGTTCATTCTGTTTTTTTAAATTGTTTTTAGATGAACTTATAAGCAAAAACTCAATAAAAAAACCACAGATAAGAATAAGACTAATCTCTTTATATGATTCGCCCAAGACTATGTAGCAAGTGATTAATAAAATAGCCCAAACAATACTACTAATTATTTGAATCCGAGTTAAAATTTGAATTAATTTCTTTGTGTTTTCCATTTTCTTAAAATTTAGATTATTGTTTTTATTGTCTCTATTATAGTTAGTGACAAGTTTTAAGAAAATATGACAGAAAATTGTAATTTTTTATTTCGCAACGTTTTTTTAAATTACTGCCAACGGTCTTGTATATGAAACGTAGCGTGTAAATAGATGATAACTTTTCAGATTAAACACGAGCCGAATTTTTATTTTTTCTATTTATTTTTAATTTCTAAATATACAAAAATAAAAATTTGGTGGACTTAATAAAGAAGCCAAAACCTCTTGGATAGCCTGAAATAGCTATGTTTTATATACGTTGTTATCACACGTATATTGCTTATTTTTTTAATAATATTCTTTTAATTTTGAAAGTATTTATTTTTACCATCCAAACTATAAATGTCTCCTCCTACATAAATTTTATCAAATTTAACTGTGATGTATGTTGGGTCTTTATATTTGAATGGAATAACTAATGTTAAATTATAATCAACAATACCCCAATTCTCATAGCCGTTTTTACTTACAGCATATAAATCATATTTTTCTAATGTTGATAGTTCAAATAAGTAGAAGTTATTCAAAATACGTCCGAAATTATCCAGCATACCTCTACGATTAGTATTTTTATATCTAAAGAAAATAAGAGAACTATTTTTATCAATTAATCTCCTGTAAAGAGGCTCGGTATATTCGATTCCATCATATGTCATTAGTCCATAATATTGGTAAGGATCCTGGCTAGAGTCTTTTGCGTAATGAAAAAGTCCATCAATATAATTTAATTTTCGTTCAATCCATTCGTACTTAAAGTCTATTACGATGTTACCTTTGTCATCTATAACACCAAATCTGTGATTAATAGAAACAATAAAAATTGTGTGATTTTTAGAATAATCATAATAGGCTCCCCGTATGCCATCGTATATTCTAGCAATTATTAAATCACCTTTGTTATTGTGAATACCAATTTTACCATTTAAAAGGACCCAATAGTAAATCTGAGAATTTGAATTAGTTTTAACAACAGAACCTACTACAATTTCGTAAATTGGTGGAATAATTAATTTTCCTTCATTATTTATAGCCCCACATTTATTATTTATAAATATTCTTATCCAAAAATTTTCTGTCTCTTCGTTAGAGACAGAGTCAAAAATAAAATCGAAAAGCTTATTACCGAATCTGTCTATAATTCCGTATTTACCTGATGAATAATCTAGGACCGATAAAAAAGAGTCGGTTAGATAAAATATTTCATTTTTATTATCTTGAATTATTAAATTTAAGTTAGAATCTAAAAGACTAAAGTTTTCATTTTCTAAAATAATATATTTATCATAAAGTGAAATATTTTTATAAATTAATGAAATTACAATTACACCACTTTTTTTAATTACTCCATATAATTTGTTAGAACTAGATTTTACTCTATAATATTCGCTGAATGGTGTTATTTCTTCATAAATTGCTTCTATTATTACATCTCCCGAAAGGTTAATAATCCCAAAGTATTTATTTTTATTTCCATATTTTCTTATACTTGCTTCTTTGAGGTTTTCATCAGTTGAAATATGACTAAAATCGATAGGTGTAACATCTGAACCGTTGGATAATAATAGTCTGGTCTTTTTTATTGGTTCGAAGGTGGTAATTTGAAACAATTCTTTTCCAATAAATTTGATAGATTGATAGGCCAGTGGAATGATTTCAATACCTTGTTTGTTTATAACACCGTCTTCATATTTATTATTTCCAATACGAATTGATACTTTGAAGAATTCATCACTCAATTTTCTAGTTTCATCCCAATTCGGTTTGATACTATATATAAATTCTTCAGTAACGACACCCCATTTATTTTTTAGTCTATATGGTGTTTGTTCAGAATTTTTGAAATACTCATTTATTTCATCAATTAATTTATCTAAATCATTAATTGGTGGTTTGTCACTGCATAACTTAGTGTTTTCAAACACTTGTCTTGCGTCTAAATAGTTCTTTTCAGCATAATAAAGTTCACGCCCTATATTCAAATTGGTTTCATAGCACCCTAAATCATTAATTTCTTTTAATATATTCTCACTTTTAGACATAAGGTTTTTTGTTATGTGTGGTAACGTTTTGCAAATAGGCACATGCGGCTAACAAGTGTGAACGTTTGCCGCTTGGGCTTATTTGTTGTTATGAGCATTCGACATTTATTTTCCGAATCTATACTGAATTCCGAGCAAAGGTAAGTTATAGCCATGTAAGCTACTAACCCTAATAGGATTATTCGTTGAAAAACTAAAAGTAATCCATAGCTCAGCAATTGATTTTATTGGTTGAAAATTAAGATCTACTAAAAAACTCCAATAAAATAATTTACTATTATAGTATTCGTTGCTAGGATAACAATTAGGGCAATAGTTCCCCATAAATAACCCTGTTTCAGTGTATAGTTCTATTCTTTTCTTATCCATTATTTTGTATTTTAAAGTTGGTCCAATCAGGTAATGCCAGCTTTTAAATGATGGAGACAAGTTGCTTTTTACTCTTACCAAATAATTTCTAAGCCCTAAATAAATTTTGCTACTTAAATTTACATTAAAAGATGTGCTAATACTCAGCTCACCATAATTACTTTTAATTACATCAGAATAACTCTCTTGATAATAAAACACACTAGTCCCTGCTTGTAACTTATTTGCAATACTTTTTTCTTGAGCCAATGAAATATTACTCATCAAAAAAATAAGAATGAATATCCTATAAATTTCTTTCATTTACTATTTGTTTAAAAAATATACGATAATCCAATATTTGGAAGAGATCTCCAACGTCCAGGAAAAAATTTAAAAATACAGAACGACAGATCAACATTAAAACCTTTAAAAATATCAAAACTTAATCCAATTGGTCTTAATCTCAATAATGCGTAATTTAGACCGCCATTTTTAGATACTGGAAAAATATTTTCTTCAGAGTTATAATAATTAGTTAGAGATATTGAGGTCTCTGCAAAAAGTAATAGCTTTACGTTCAGGTTTTTACTCAGAAAGTTTATTGGATGGTTGTAACGTCCTAATATTCCAAGTCCATAATTGTCACTGGGAAGTTCAAGATTTTCCAAAGTACTAAATGCAGTTTGATACTCACCAATTAATCCAATTCCAAATCTATCAGAAATTAAATATATGAAATATGGTTCTAAGCGAATTTCAATAGTATTAGATTTTCCAATTGGATGAAAATCTGTTGTGTTAGCATAGTACCCATTAAACCTCACTCCAGCAATATTTCTGTTTGTATTTTTAATTTGTGAAAATAAATTAAAAGAAAATGTGAATATTAGAATTAGTATTACCCTCATATTTGATGATGTTTAAAAATCCGTAGATAAAAAGTAACTTTCTATCTACGGATACAATATTTTTAATGAATAACTGATGATGTTCTGTTGTTCAAAAATGACAACCCACCATAAAATGGGATTTTTTGCCAACCATGAAAACCAACAAAACTCGCCATTCTATGCCTATATAACCATTTATTATAAAGATGGACAAAGGAGAATATGTTTAAATTGTTTATTGCTGATGTACGGTTATTCCAACCAGGTGCCATAAAAGGGACAACTGGAGAAAACATTACCCATGCCGAACCGCCAAAATATGAATCGTGAATTACCGTAGGAGCTTTAGGATAGGCTCCAAATATATCGTTGTAAAGAGAGTCTTGAAAATTGAGATATCTATCTCGTAGATCTTTATCGTTATTATATTCATCTTCAGAAAACGGATTATCATTTAAATAATTCGAAATTAAAAGTTCAAAGCTGTCTACTTTTCTTAATTCATAGCCTTTATTATCTATGAAATCATGATATTCACTTTCTATTGTAAATGAATTGATTACCACTTTTTTTTCTTCCGAAATTGAATCGATCGAGCCTTCAATTATATTTGTAAAATCAATTTGACCCAAATCATACTCAGGATTGACCATCTTTTCGTTATTTAGATAATATTCAAAAAAGATTGTTTCACCATCGTATTCAATCTCTGAGACCAATTCGCCGTTTTTAGGTTCAAAATTACTTTTTTCATTAATTGGTTTCGAGTTATTCTCTAATTTTTGCTTTTTGCAAGAAACGAAGCTTGATACCAATATTGTAAGTAACAAGCCACCATAAATTAACTTTTTCATAATGCTAAATTTTAATTAATAATATGCCTTTCTTTAATTTTGGGAGCATTCAGCGTTTAACTCTCCCGCTATAAACAAAATACTATATGGCAGTCGCTAAATCGGTCTATTTGGTTTCTTTCTAAAGCAGTGTCCTTTACCGTTATTGAGTGCGTTCAATCTTGCTCATAACGGTTTCCAAATAGGCACAGGCGGCTATCACGTATGAACGTTCGCCGCTTGGGCTTATTTGTTGTTATGAGCTATAATATATAATCTAAATCTCAACCATCTATATAGACACTTAATGAATCAAAATATATACTTAACTAAAGTTATTCATTATTTGGATTGTTTAATTTTGATAATAAAATTTTCAAACCTCCAGAAATAAAAGCTCCTCCACCTCTTACATCAAAAGTAGCATCACTATCTAGATTTAAGTTGTCTGAAAAAACATATTTTCCAGAAAGTATTGGATTTAGTCCAAAACGGTGGGTATATCGAATAACAAACCTTAATCTATCAGAAAGTCGAATTTCATGAGAAGCTCCTAAATATGCACCAAAAGAGTATCTTGAATAGGATTCTATATTGCGTTCGATTTGATAGCTTAATCCTGTTTCGGGCTCTTCGACAATGTAAGTTGCTGAATGGTTTAAGAAGCTTTGGATATCAGATTGAGTTTTATTTGAAACCCCGAAAAACAAACCCGTATGTAGATTTAAAAAATGGAATTTATTTTTGCCAATAATACGGTATCCGCATCCAATTTGGAGAATATGATTGTTATGGTCTTTGGAGAATCGACTGTATTTGTCCCATGATATCTCCTCAGTCATCTTCCTTCCCATGTTAATACCAACCTTTCCAAACTCATAGCTCGTTTCAAGAAAAGTATTTTCACCAATACTATGCTCATATCTGACATTTGGGAAAATATGGTTATTCATCATGACGAGACCAGTTTTCAGGAAACTATTGGGGTCATTAGTATAGGTCGAGGTAAACGCCCAACCTCCGGAAATAGTTATATACTTTGATTCTGGATGTATAAACCTTTTTTCAATTCTCTGCCTTGTTTTAATATCATTAGTTTCTTGTCCAATGGATAAAAATACAACAGGTGTTAAACTTAAAAAGAGAGCTATTGACTGTATTAATTTCATTTAATATGTTTGATTACTTTGTTAATATTTATATCAAAATAAGTAAAGCCTTGATTCAAAATAACGGTGGAATAATCCACCGTTATTATCAAATTTTTTATTGGCAATATACACTTGCAGTGCTCGTAGAAGGAGTATCTCCAGTTCCACTATAATAGTCAAAAGTATCATCTGTGTAAGATCCAAAAGTTGAACCGCCAAAATTAGATACACGCCATTTGTATTGGTGAGTTCCACCTGTAGAAGCTACAAGATTGAGAGTTTCAGGGACGGAGGCTTGTATAAAAGAAATACTAGCATTAATCGAAGCAACTATAGTTCTTTTAGCATAGTACCAAATTCCAAGAGTTTTTTTATACGGTCGAACTAGACATTCAGCAAATATATAATTTTGATGGAAGTATCTGGTCACTTCTATCATTGTTCTATCCCGATTATTGGTTGCTCTATCAACAGCGTATATTCCGCAACTCCCTTTTGGCGCATCATAGATTTTAACGTCGAATTTGCTTTTAACGAGGTCACTGTGTTCATCAACATCTTCCAATCGAGAAGCCGATATTCCCTCTAGTAAATAAATATTAGTAAGATCTGTGGATATCAGCCCATCTTCGAATACTTTTAGGCATTTCTCGCCAACAATTAGTAACCTGTTTAAGGTTGTAAGAACACTGTATGGATCATCGCTATATTTGGGTCTATATTCACGCTCGCCCAGATCATTTTTTACTATTTCTAAAAAGATAGAATTTTCTGAAACGTGGTTTTCTAAAACTTTAATATCTTTTAATTTTTCCATATTAATAACTTCATAAAGCTCATGGGCATGAGTGTATAAAGATTTATAGCCATTGACTTTTTCAAATTTGCGACGCTCATCCTCATCCATGGCGTCTAGCTTATTCATTTCTTTGATTAAAGCCTCATAGTTCGAGAATTTTGGGATGTTTGATTTAATTGGTGTACTAACCTCTTCTTTCTTACATCCACTAATGATTACTCCTACTAAGGCAAGAAATAAACCTCCATAAATTAACTTTTTCATTTTATTTAAGTTTTAATTTAGGCCTTACTTTGGTTTTAGGAGTGTTCAGGCAATGTCTCCCGTTATGTTCAAAACTTTTTGTGGAGCGTGGATAACTTTTTGCTTTTGTTCCTCAAAATGGATGGTTTTTTATCCTTTACTCGTTTTTATCGTATTGCTCATAACGGTTGCAAATAGGCACATGCGGCTAACACGAATGAACGTTTGCCGTTTGGGCTTATTTGTTGTTATGAGCATTCCTTTGCTGAATTTCATCTGCGGTAATCTGCAGCTTGTTTAATCCAGTATTTTTCATTTCTTCTCGAAAATCCATATTTACTCTAATTACCTGTATTCTCAGTTCTGGATGATTTAACACAAACTCTTTTTCTAATTTCAAGATTTGACTACTATATCGCCCTCGCCAACTTGACCAATATAATACTAAAGTATAATCAAATTGTTTATATATTTGTTTTTGAGTGAATCTATCTTCATTAATATCATTTATTTTTGAATAAATAATTGTATCGTTTGATAAGTGACTTGTTGAATCTATAATTCCCATCACATCGAATCCAAGTTCTCTTAAAAAGTCATAATCAGAAACAATACATTTTAAACTATCTCCTTTTCTGCGTAATTGAAAACCATCAATATTATAAAGAGTCCAGTTATCAAAAGCCCAGCCAGGTTCTTTAATTTTTTTACAAAATTAGAAGCAGTGAATGCCATATAATTTGATTTCGTTTCTGCGTGTTTATTGTAAAATTTATTGATTTTACTATCAGTTGCATAGTTAGGAAAAATCCTTGAGTTATATACTATGCGATGAACTACTAGTTTACATGATGAAAGAACAAATATCAATAATATAAAAGTTGTAGTCTTCATTTTGTGAATTTTATAACAGAGGAGACCTTATATCTCCTCTGTTTGATTTTAGTTATCTGACAGAAACTGTAACATAGCCGTAATATTTAAGATCTCCATAAGCATCACTTTCTAAAATGCCTTCTTCCGATTTCGCAGAATAAACACCTTCTTCGATTGTGACTAATGTTCTGTTGTTTTTAACAACTGAAATTTCATGATCGATTCCAAATTCAGTTTCAAAATGATCTGGTAATTTGTCTAAGAAGTAAATTGTTGAATTCCCATTTATTTGGCCACCTATGGCAATATCAATTCCAACTCCATCTAAAGCTTCGTCAAAAGCATCATCTCCAATAATATTATTTGGCCAGCACATTCCAAAACATTGGCCACATCCACAATTCCTGCCATCACGAGGTCTATCAGTTGTTCCTCTATGTAAGCTTGCATCTGAAACTACACCAACAACAATAGCTAGTGCTGCTGCTATACACTCTTCACAAATTTTCTCATTACCATCGACTATATTAATGGGTTTATCATAAGACATTTGTTGGAGATCAACCTTCTTGTCTTTAGCAGTGTTTACAAGTAATACGAGCACTTCTCCCTTATTTAATTCTTTTATTCTACTTACTTCTTTTAAAACATGTCTCGAAAAATAATTTGTCCAAATATTCCAATAAACTACAAAAATATAATTGTATCTCCTGTATTCTTTCAAAATCGTATTCTTTACTTCAGTATTTAATTCTATTAATTCAAGTTCATTCTCGAATATTAAATTGTTGTTGATAAAAGGATATTCATTTCTCTTTGGAGGTAGTTCTTCTATAAAACGCTTCTTATTAAAACTCCCCATACATTGAGAGTAGCCTGAATATAATTCACCTAATGAATCAAATACCCTCAATTGTATATAAGAGTAAATTGAAGAACTATCATTAATGCGGTATTTTTCACGTTTTAATAAATGAGATGTCGAGTCTATATTTTGAAAACTATAATCATATAGAATTTTATGCTTCGTTAAGTATTTATCAATTTCTAAAGCCGATTCATTTTTTTCTTCTGTGGTATTAATCAGTCTCATTAAATTGCACGAAGTAAAGAATAAGAGTATTAATAATATATAGCTATTTCTCATTCTAATTTTTAATTAAAACACTCGATCAGTTTAACTGACCGAGTGTGAATTTATACTAATCTATTAAACCAATGTTCACTATCGTATATGTGAGACTATCGTCTTGATTTTGAATTACAGGATAATTACCTGGTTCAACCGCGATAGCGCTATAACCCGCTTCAGTCGAATAAAAATCAGGTAAGTATTCAGTATCGTCAATGATAAATATATCATTGGAAATAAATTCATTTTCAAATATTGTTGGAAAGGCTATTAACAGCAGATACTCATTAGAACTTTCTAATATCGATAGTGATATCGCTCTCAATCCTAAATTATACTCTTCATCAGTTAACTCACCATTATCTCCTCCATCATACATTGTGCTGCCAAAACAAACTCCTGGACATGGCCCACAGCCTCCATTACCCATGCAAACGGCTTGACCATCATTATAACGTTGAGTATTTCCGGTATGTGCTTTAACCCACTTTTTGAATTTTTCCCAACCAGGACCTGCTTTTTCAGCATTGTTGATGGATAGAATATTCTGAAATTCCTGCAAACTTATTGATAGTTTGTTATCCTGAGAATTTTCAATTTTGTCATTTGTCTCAGTAATATCCTTCTCACACCCAATAAACCCAATTCCTACTGCGGCAATTAACAACCCGCCATAAATTAACTTTTTCATATTAGTTAAATTTTAAAAAAAATACGCATTTGATCATTTAACCCAAGTCTTAGAAGCGTCAAATGCTTGCACCATTGCCAACTTTACTCCCGCTATGGCAACACTTTTCATCATCTCTTTTCGGCACTTTCCTATATTTATGCCAAAAGTTGGCTTTACTTTACCGTGTTTGAGTGTTTATGAGTTGCTCATAACGGCCGCAAATAGGCACAGGCGGCTAACACGAGTGAGCGTTTGCCGCTTGGGCTTATTTGTTGTTACCCAACGTAATGTTTATTTTTTCACAATCTTTTGAGATGAAACATAATCGTCAAAATATATTTTTAGTGTATAAACACCATTTGGATAATTAGATATATCAATTTGGGTTTTAGGATTTGTCAATGTATTTATTATTCTACCCGAAAGGGTGAAAATTTCAATTTTACTAATTGTTTCAGACTTTTCCTTGTTAATATAAATCATATCAGATGAAGGATTTGGAAAAAGTTCAACCTCTTTGAGAGCATTATCATTTAAACCAACGGTATTTACATATATATGATAAAAAGATCCACCAGTTTTCGAACAACCTTTAGAATCGGTAACAGTGGCTGTATAGAAAGTTGTAGTACTTGGACTTGCCCAAAAACCTGATGCTAAATTCGTATCGCTTAAACCATAAGATGGATTCCAATCATAGGCAGATGATCCAAAACCACCGCCAATGTTTGGTGTCTGGTTAAGGTAAACAGAATCTCCTTCATTGATATAGATATTATGATAAGATAGATGTATGCCAAAGAGTGATGTTGTCAACTTTAAAGTGTCAAAACTATGACATCCCTGATTGTCTGTAATCTTTAAATATATCGATATGGAATCCTTTAAAAAACTACCATTATATGTAAAAATTGGATTAGCTATAGAAGTATCATTTATCATATTGGAAGCATATACGTATGGAACTACTTGCGATAAAGTAGGGATAGGATCTATACTCCATTTATAAGTATATGGCGGTGTGCCTCCAAAAGCTGTTGGGTCCCCTCCTAATTGCACAGAGGAGTCTCTTGAGCATCTGTGAATATCTGGACCAGCATCTGCAATACATTGTGATAAGGAATAATTACTATAAGTCAACAAAAATGATGCTGTGAATATTAAATATAATGTTTTCATAATAACGATTTTTAAATTAGCAAAGCGGAATATTCCGCTTTGCTAGATTATTAATTTTATTGAACTACCAAGTTTTTAGCATCTTTTGCAACTCCGTCACAAACCAGTACAACAGTATATACTCCTGTTTGAAAAGATGACAAATCAATGTTTGTTTCTAATAAATTAGTATCTATGATATAATTGTTTGACACAGTAGCTGTTTGATTAACTAACATAATATAAGCCGATGAAGCCTTATCAGCGACATACTCAACCTTTACTATATTTGAAGCAGGATTGGGTGAAATGTTTTCTATCCAAAAAGGATTTACTGTAACTTCCATTTCATCATAATCCTTAAAGCCATCAGCATCAGTAATTACCTCAAGTTTGTATTTACTTGTTATATCCGGACTAATTGAGAAAGCTGATCCCTCATATATAAGTTCGCCAGTCTGATCATACCAATTATAGGTTGCAGACTCATTAATAAGACTTGCATTTATTGCCACCGACTCTCCTTCTTTGATTTCCTTATTTGCTCCTGCATCAGCATCAAAAGGATTACGTTTATATCTATTTATATTAAAATGTACTCCACCTAGAATTGAATCTCCATCAGCTAAGTATTGTCTTACATTATAAGTGAAATTGGGTTGATCTGTTACTTCGTCAACTAAAAAGCTAAACCCAACATAAATAGGAATTCGCGTGTTTGCAGGAAACTCGATATTAGAAATTTTAACAGTATCGCTCAAAAGTAATACTTCTTTTTCTCTTAAAACTCTAATATCATCTCTGTTGGTTAAATGTGATTCTAAAAGATCCCACCCTAAATCATCAAAAATAATTTTAACTTCAGCTTCTTTAATAATAGATTTTTGCAAAGAATCTTTTGGTACTGAAAATTTAAGGTTAATTATATTCTCTTGCGATTGAGCGTTGCCAACAAACATATACTTTCCATGGGGATAATATATATCTTCTATTATTCCAGGTGCTGCAATACCAGGTGCAATGTCTATAACGGTAACATTCTTTAATGCAATGTTATTATTGTAGAAAACATCATCATCAATTCGGTTTGGATGAATTGTAATATTATCAACTGGAGAGTTTTCGATTCTAGCAAGGAGACAGCTTGTCCAATTTTGGTGGATGTATGGGTTAAGAATATTCCATTCGAACTCAATAATGGTGTCTTTACCAGCTCCTAAATTCCCAAGATTAATTGAACCTATTTGATCACCAATTGTTGGTTGAGAGCCATCCCAGTTTTGAGGCCATGAACTCCAACTTGAAGCTTTACTCCAATACAAACTTAAATCTTCACCACCTGATGCGTCAACGCAACTTTTATTGCGTACTCGAACATATACGTACACGGGTGATGAAGAATTATACTCTGGTTCTTGATGAGTTTGGTTATTAAAGCCATCCTGTTGATTTCGAATCCAAATATCCACACTTTGATCCCTATCCTCTTGCCAGTAATATGGATATTGTTGATTTCCAAAATCTTCTGGTCTATCTTTTATGTATAGGTCAAGTGTTGAAGATTGTGCTTTTTGAGCTTCCAAAACCGCTTTATAGGCATTTACCCTTCCTGTTCCTACACCATTAGGAAAGTTAGCAGCATCAAGAATAGGATCTGTAGTATTTTTTAATATATCCTGACACAATGAAGGTGACATACAAGGATTTACAGAATACATTAGAGACGCAACTCCTGCAACAATAGGAGTAGCAAATGAAGTGCCTGACCATGAGCCATAATAAGGCCAGCTAACACTTCCGCAATCTGTTGGTTTTGCTCCCATCACTTCGTAACCAGGTGCACACAAATCAACATCTGGGTAATGCGAATGCGTACCATTGGTTGAGTCGCTTTTTATAAATTGATGTCTATCATCAATTCCTGTACTTGAAACAAGAATTATTCGATCGTCATAATATGGTGAGAGAGGAAAAAAAGCTGAGTGGTTTACTGAATCCAGTGAACTACAAAAGTTGTGGGTTCCCGATCCATTACCAGCAGGCATTATTATCGTAGTTCCATTATCTAATATTTCCTTAACAATTAAGGCGTGAATCCCTGTTGGATCAGGACATGATGACCAACCACCAGCTGAAGAGGTTAAAATATTAGCACCCATTACGGTAGATGCGTGCAAAGCCCTTTGGATATAATTTCCGCTCCATGCCTTATAAGCAATCATCTTCGTGTTAAACCCAATAGCCGCATATGAACCATTTGGAGTATTACCAATTTCAGTAGTTTCACCTGAAGCAAAGCCTGCGACATATGTTCCGTGACTATTAAATGGATCGCAACCATAGGCAATACTGTCGTATGGATCAAAGAGAGGATGTATTTCACCTGCAAGTTCAGGATGGTCAATATCGAAGTCTGTGTCTAAAATGGCTATTTTCACATTAGTATCACCCAGTGTAATATCCCAAGCTAAATCTGCTTGTATTTTTTTAAGATGCCATAACCAATCGTCTGGTGAATACCACATCCAATCTGCAGGCTCATACAAGGCTATATTTTCATAGTCCAATCTTTTAAATCCTGAATACAGATTTGAGAACCTTGATTGTAAGTTACTCATCAAACTATCAATGTTACAATCGCATTCTACTTCATACACTTTTTGAAGCGCAGGAGTTTTAGCGAATGGTAAGGCTTTTTCGTATCTGCTTACATTGTAACTTGCTAAAACACTATTCACTTGACTATTATTTGTAAATCCATCTTCACCTTCTTCGGTTAATGAATTAGACGACATAACCCAAAACTTATCATTCACTTCTACAGTTTGAGCATTCGTTGATGGGGTGAACATTAAAAATGACATCACCACAATTATTATTTTATTAGTTATTGTTTTCATAATTATTAATTTTAAAGTTAAAAAAAATAGTTGACATATTTTGTTCCATGTCAAGGTGGATAAGAATGCAAAAGGTCTATCAACCTAATATTAATAATTTGTAGTATGTGTTTTCCGTACTCCATTTTATGTTGGGTAACGGTTAGTATATGAAGCGTAGCATCCCGCAGGGTGCTATGATTTCATATATAGTGTTATGGGCTGGGGTTTTATATAGTATT
>Ga0307952_1000385_pt1 | contig 26280 bp, 26 predicted proteins | sample OrgLakmetagen376_FD_201821 | JGI IMG/M metagenome (GOLD analysis project Ga0307952, IMG submission 201821) | Saline water microbial communities from Organic Lake, Antarctica - #376 | ecosystem: Environmental > Aquatic > Non-marine Saline and Alkaline > Saline | place: Antarctica: Organic Lake...
ATGAACATCCTGAACTGCCTGCCGAAGTCGTCGCAGCCAAAGGCGAAGGGGATGCTGCACGAGATCTGGCAGGCAGAGACCCGAGCTGCAGCGGAGAAAGCCTTCACGCTGTTCGTTCACACGTATTAGGCGAAATACCCAAAGGCGACCCGCAAGCTGCAGGCTGATCATGACGAGCTCCTGGCCTTCTACGATTTCCCTGCCATGCACTGGCAGAGCCTGCGCACGACCAACCCGATCGAATCGACCTTCGGCACCATTCGCCACAGAACGAAGCGCTCGAAGGGTTATCTGAGCCGTGACGGCATGCTGCATAGGATGTTCAAGCTCGGTCAGTGCGCGGAGCAGAAATGGAGACGCTTGCGCGGCTATCAATCGCTGGGCCAGGCCGTTGGCCTGCTTGCGGAAATCAATCGGCGCCCGGTACAGATAAATCTCCGGCAATGCCAATGACGGGCGCAGGTACCGGCGACGCATCACAACTGCCTCAGGACCGCGCCCAGCAACTCGATATTGCCCGCATGCAATCCGGTGATCGAGATGCCGCCGGGCAATGACACGGTTAGCTCCTCTCCGGGAGCAAACGCCGGAATGCGCGCCACCCTGGCAAATCCCGTGACTGCGGACTTCTCATCCGGGTGGTGATCAGACTCTGTCAGCTTCTTGCGCCAGTAGACAAACCGGTGGTAACTGAGCGATTGTTCCTTGCAGAAAGCAGCACCGGACAAGCCAGAGGCCTGCCAGTCAGATAGTGTCTGGTCCCAGAACGGATGTAGGGCGGGGTTGTTCATACGAGATTCCTCCTCGGGTGACAGGCAGGAATCAGTGTGGCGAACTCTGGATTCTGGATACAGGATACAGGTGCGAATTTATTGGCGCTTACCTCATTGCTGTTCAATAGTCTCTGCTAGACTTCCCCAATATGTCGTCATAAATCACAGGCAGGGTGAGTGATGTCGCGCAGAGGTTGGGTAAACAGTGGACTGGTGGTGGTACTGATTCTGGCAGGCGGGCTGGCACTATACGGCTACCGCTCCCTGCAGTCGGATATAACGCAGCTGACCGATGCACGCTCGACCGCTGAATCCAAGGCGGAAGATCTACGTAGCCAACTGCAACAAAACGAGCAGGCGCTGACGGCAGCTCGGGCGCGGCTCGAACATCGCACCAGCAGTGCGGATAAACTGGAAGCCGAACTCGACCGCCTGCGTCAGACGCTGGCCGGGGCCAAGGCCGACTTGCAGACTGCGCAACAGCAGGTTCAGAAGCTCAAGGCCCAGCTGGAAACAGCGCAGACGGCGTTGGCTGAACGGGAGGAGCAGGTCGCCGAGCAGGGTGGTCAGCTCAAACGGAGCCGGGATCAGATCGCTGCTCTTACGGCGCAGCTGGCTGCAGCCACCAAGCACGTTGAGAGCTTATCCCAGCGACGCGACGCACTGACGTCGGACCTGAACGCTGCGCTGGCAAAACAAGGTGACGCCCAAAACCAGATTGACGAGCTGACGACGCAGTTAACGCAAGCGACCGGGCAGGCGGACACCCTGACGCAGCAGCGGGACGACTTGACCGCCACGCTGACTGCCACTCAGAGCGCCGCGAACGCACAGCAGACCGATGCGCAGAACCGCATTGCCGAGCTTGAAAAACAGCTGGCGGAAGCCAACGCCGCGCTTGCCGATGCGCGCCGGGAAGTCCGGCAGCATCAATCCGCACTGGCGTCGGCGACCGAGCAGCGCCAGTCTGTTGCCGAGCAATACCAACAGGCACGTGAGCAGCTCGCGCTACAGCAAGCTCGCAGCCAGTCTGCCACCGAGACCATCAACGTGCTGGAAGCCCGGATGGCGCAGGAAAAAGCGGCAACCGATAACCTTCAGTCGCGGCTGCAATCCCTGAGTCATGAGAAGGAAAGTCTGGTGTCCCGACTGGAAGATGGCACCACCGTGATCAAGCTGCCGGAGAGCATCGTGTTTAATTCCGGTTCTGCCAGAATCGGCAAAGCCGGCCAGCACACCCTGACGTTGCTCGCTGATGCACTGAAAAGCTTTCCGGATCACCTGATCAGTATTCAGGGGCACAGCGACAGCCGCTCCATTGCTCCTGCCTTGCAGAGTTTGTATCCAACCAACTGGGAGTTATCGGCGTCACGGGCTGCGTCAGCGGTGCGGGTGTTGAGAGAGGCCGGTATCGACCCCAGCCGGATGCAGGCAGTGGGTTTTGCAGATGCCCGACCGCTGGTTAAAGAAATCGATACCGTCAGTCGTCGGAAAAACCGACGTATTGAGGTGCTGTTGTATCCGTCCCAGTTCAAGATAAAAGCCTACCGACCGGGCGGCCGTGAGCCGGCCCGGTAGTGGTTTCGTCCGGAGCTGCCGGACGGTTGATTAATAGTTAGACGGAAAGAGTGCCCGCAGCGCCTCTTCGTCCCGCTCTTTCTTGAACGGGTGATCAGTGCTGACCAGACGTGCGCGACTCGCCGCTGGCCTGTCTTCGATAAGCTCGAACCAACGCTTGATATTGGGAAATGCCGCCAGTGGATTATCATCGCCTGGAAACACACGTGCCGCCATGTTGATCCAGCCCCAGGCGAGACCAGGGATAGGGACAGTCACTCTAAACATCCCCCTCAGTTCGCCGACGATATTTCCTAAATAGAGAAGCACCGGGCTCGTCCAACACCGGATAGGTCGCGGCTGCGCGCGACCTATCCTTATTAGTTAGATGCTATTCGTCGCTGCACTCGGATGACGCCCTGCCGGGCGGCTTTGATTCGACAATAATCGCATAAGTTGGCGTACTGCCGACATTTTCTCCGATGTGCGTTTGCGCGGGCGACCAAATAACATCTCCCGTCTTGAAGCTGCGGGTGATTACTTTGCCATCTGGCAAATGAATCACTCTGTTAAAGGAAGGCCGGTCTCCAACTCCAAGTCCAAACTCGGTTTAATGAACGCCTGATGGCGCTTCCTGGGTACGTTTGATCAGATCTATAAACACTTCCAGAGGAGGCTTGAAGCCGAACCGCTTTAACAAAAACTGGGACAGAACTATTTTAATGACCCTGTAGAACTGATTTACATGCGAGAAAATAAATCTGTCCCGGTTTTATTAAGCGCCCCGCTGATCGGGGGCAAAAGAACGGATGCCCATTTTCTCTACCGTATGGTTTTCAATATAGGCCACGTATCCTCCGGGCTGCCACTTGTTCAGGGCGGCCCCACCCAATGCGACATTCGAATCGCCCCCGGGCTGTTCTGAGCACCCGATTATATTACAATGCCGGCTTTGCCCGGACGCACCATGACCATACTGATTGACCAACCAACCCTGCTCGAGGTTTTCGGAACCGCTACCCTGCAAAGGGGCAGACGCTACTTCAACGAGGAGCGGGTTCTTTACCTGAACAGCTCCCTGGAGGGGGCCAGCATCCGCAAACTGGATGCGGTGGTGGAAGGCAGCGGTCAGACCTATCAAACCCTGGTATCCATTGACCCCCGCAGCCCATGGGCTCTGCGTTCCTTGTGCGCCTGTCCGGTCGGGAATTTGTGCAAACATGCCGTGGCCGTGTTACTGGAGACCAACCGTCGCCAGGAACAGGAGGCAACCGACCGCCCGTCCGGAACAAACGATCTCGCCCTGACCAACTGGTTCAATGCGCTGCAGGCACGCTCCAAACCACAGGCGAAGCCCTCCAACGAGCGACTCGTCTACACACTGGAAGAATCGAGATTCGGGAATGATCTGTCCATCTCGGTCAGTAAGGCCCGCATCCGTAAAAACGGCCAGTTCGGCCAGAAGTCGCTGACCTCCGCCTGGACAAATGCCAACCTGGATTATAACCGCCCCAAATACATCCAGGATGCAGACGTACCAGCCTTGTGCTGGCTGAAAGCCGCCCCCACCGCGCTCCGGCTTAGCCCCACCCTGGGAGGCGCCACCGGAGCCCACTTCCTCGAAGCGGCGGTGGCCACGGACCGCCTTTACTGGACTCACGAGAGCGACCGCCCCCTGAGCGCAGGCGAGCCCGTGCAGGCGGAGTTCACCTGGCAGCAGGGCCCAGACGGCCGCTGGAGCCTGATGCTGACGGGGCTTCCGGAGGAATGCCGGGTTGTGACCACGGAGCCTCCCTGGTACATCGACACCCAGAATCACAAAATCGGTCGCCTGAACCTGCCCTCTTCCGGGGGGTCACTGGACTTGCTGTTGTCGACGCCGACTCTGAGCTCAGAAGACATCAGCCGCCACGTTCTGCACCTGAAACCCGTGCTGGACCAGTTCGACATCGGCCTACCGGAGGGCATCAGGGAACCTCGCAGCATTCAGGCCGACCCGGTGCCCATTCTCCAGCTCTATTCCCTTCCCTGGCCTGACGGCCTGTCGCCACTGATGGCCGCCAAACTGCTGTTCAGCTACGACGGAGTGATTCTGGGTCTGGGCGAGACCATGGCCGTTGTCCAGCTGGAACAGGACGGCGAAACCCTGCTGGTTGAACGCAACCCGCGCAGGGAGTTCGAACACCGGAACCGGATTGTCGGCCTGGTTCCCCTGGCGCAAATGGCCAAGGGGCTGATGACCCTGCCCCCGGCTATCCGGAACGATCTGACCTTTCCCGCCCATGGAGACTGGCTGGACTTTCTGGCCTGGACGCTCCCGGCTCTGGAGACCGAAGGCTGGGTCATTGAAATGGACGAGTCCTTCCAGGTGCCGGTGGTGGAAGCCGACGAATGGTACGGCGCCTCCAGCGCCGCCGGGGAAGACGGTTGGTTCGACCTGGAGCTGGGCATTGTGCAGGACGGCCACCAGATCAACCTGATCCCCCTGCTGCTGCAATGCCTGGAATTACTGCGCCCCGACTTCGGCACAGACTCCACCGGCGAGCTCCAGCTACCGGAAAACCTCTGGCTGCACGACGAAGAAACCCTGATCCGGGTGCCTTCGGAACGGATCCGGCCCATGCTGGAGACCCTGTTCGAGCTCTACCGGGACAAAGACCCGTCCGATCCTTTCCGCCTGCCCAGAATTGAAGCCGCCCGGCTGATCGGCCAGTCCGAGGCCGACTGGCGTGGTGGCGAACAACTGCAGGACCTGGGCCGCAAGCTGACAGACTTCACCGGGCTGGACACAGTGCCCGCCCCCGAAGGCCTGCAGGCGGATCTTCGCCACTACCAGCAGGAAGGCCTGAACTGGCTGCAATTTCTTCGCGACGCTGGCCTGGGCGGCGTGCTGGCCGACGACATGGGCCTGGGCAAAACCCTGCAAACTCTCGCCCACCTCCAGGTTGAGAAACAGGCGGGTCGCCTTATCAAGCCCGCAATTGTGATCTGTCCCACCAGCGTGATACCCAACTGGAAGGCGGAAGCCGCCAGGTTTACACCGGGCCTGATGGTAACGGTGCTGCATGGCCCCAAGCGCAAAAAACAGTTCCAGGAACTGGACACCACCGACCTGGTAATCACCAGCTATCCGCTGCTGGCCCGGGATGGAGAGATGCACGACAAAACCGCCTACTCCACCGCGGTCTTCGACGAAGCCCAGAACCTAAAAAACCCCAAGGCGGCGGTCTCCAAAGCCGCCAGAGCTCTGAAAGCAGAACACAAGATCACCCTCACCGGCACCCCCATGGAAAACCACCTGGGAGAGCTCTGGTCCCTGTTCGACCTGGTGCTGCCCGGCTATCTGGGCGATCACCAGGAATTCCGGGAGTTCTTCCGCAGCCCCATCGAGAAAGACGGCAACCCCGAGCGCCACACTGCCCTCTGCCGTCGCATACGGCCCTTCCTGCTGCGCCGCACCAAGGAACAGGTAACCCCGGAGCTACCGGAGAAAACCGAGATGGTGCGCATGGTTGAGCTCAACCGGGGCCAGCGCGACCTGTACGAAACCATCCGCGCCAGCATGGACAAAAAGATCCGCGACCTGATGGCCGACAAGGGCATCGCCCGCAGCCAGATCGAAATTCTGGAAGCCCTGTTGAAACTGCGCCAGATCTGCTGTCACCCCGCCCTGCTCAAACGCCAGGCCAGCGACAGCGAACTGGCCTCTGCCAAGCTGGACCTTCTGCTGGACATGGTCACCGAGCTGCTGGAAGAAGGCCGCAAGATCATCATCTTCTCCCAGTTCACCTCCATGCTGGGCATTATCGAAAAAGCCTTTCAGGAGCGCGGGCTGATATACGCCAAACTCACCGGCCAGACCAAAAACCGCGCAGCCCCGGTAGAACAGTTCCAAAGCGGCGCAGCGCCCTTGTTCCTGATCAGCCTGAAAGCCGGCGGCGTAGGCCTCAACCTGGTCGCCGCCGACTGCGTGATTCACTACGACCCCTGGTGGAACCCCGCCGTCGAACGCCAGGCCACAGACCGCGCCTGGCGCATCGGCCAGGACAAGCCCGTCTTCGTCTACCGGCTGATATGCGAGGGCACCGTCGAGGAACGCATACAAACCCTGCAAGAGAGAAAAGCCCGGCTCGCCGACAGCCTGTACGGCACCACAGAAACCTTCTCCGCCGCGCTGACAGCGGACGATGTGAAGGCCTTGTTTAAACCATTGAAGTAGCGTTTAAGCTCTGGGATAAAACCGGCGGTAGGCCAATGCTCATTCAGGTGCGACGGCAGTGCTCAGGACCGCTTAAGCTGGAACAGCCGTTCACGTTGAACCAGAATCGGTGTTCCTGTTCAGCCAGAATGATTGCTCAGGTTGGGCCGGATTGTGCACTGACGGTGCAAAGCGGGCTGACGACGGCAAACAAACGACCCTGACCGCCATTATCGAGAACCTGACCCAGACCGCCGCCATCGGCTTCACCGAGTCCCTTTAGGCGCTAAGCGCTCGCCGGTTGAACATTCGCGCTTTGCGCACGGGTTTGCCAGCACCGAGCGGTGGCCAGAATACTGTCGGCAATGGGCGGCCATGATAGCCCAATCTGCCGACTGAATTGCTCGGTCACTTGGGTATCAAATCGGGTCGTTTGCAGGAAACTCAGCGATTCCGGTGATGTCCGCATCAACCTCGCCAAGCCCGGCAGCCTGAGCAGCAGCGCCAACAAGGGCATCGGCATATGATGCTTCGGTGGTCTTGCTTCCAAGTGAGCGGCCAGCAGCGACAGCAGCCCTATTAAATTCGGCGTTGTCCGATCCAACGCCAGCAAGCGGTCCGGCACCGATTCGACCAGGCTGGCCTCGGCGATCAGGCCCACCAGCACATCGACGCTGACCAGGGGCAGCCAGTGGTCTGGCGTTCCAGGCACCATCGCAAGCCGTCCCGCCACCAGATTTTCAATCAATGCGTACAAAGGCTGAGCTGTGTCCAGTTCACCCGTCACGCTGTGGCCGGAGACGATTGCGGGCCGCACCTCCACCATCGCCAGGGCGTTTTGCTCGGCGAATGCCCGAACCCTGAGGGCGCCTTCCAACTTGGGGTTCTGGGGAACCAGTTTCGGCGGCGGCCACGTCCTGAAGATCGGTTCCGAGTTCAAGGAAGTGGTGGCCATCATCTCCCAGGTACCGCATTTAAGCGGACTGAGCTCACTTCACATGAACAGTCTGCCAAAGATTTTGGCGTTGACGCTTCACGGTCTTTACGACGGCTTACGGGCGGCGATCGGGCTCAAACCCCATTACGTTCTGTCGAGCGCGGAGCCTGACCATTTGGCCTTGATGAACGCGCCGAATCAATCTCAGGGCTATCTGGGCATGGTGTCGGAGGGGATGACTCTGGATCAGCGGGTGGCGGCGCGATTTGGGCTTTTTGTCGGGCTCTATTCGCCCGTTAGTGCGCTTCGCAAGCTCACGGTGCCTGTACTGATGCAGGTTGGCATTAACGACGTCATAACGCCCGCCGCGCCAGCCTATAAGGCGGCTTCTCGGTATCCAAACGTGGATCTGAAGAAATACGACAGCGGTCATTTCGAGCCCTACTTTGAGCCGCTATTCTCAACAGTGGCTGGAGACCAGATGGCGTTTTTAGCGAATCACCTTGGAACGTCTGGTAAATCTGGAGAGTGAGGGGCTTGTGGTTGAGTGACAAACTGGCCTTTCAATCACGCGAGGGCGAACCATGGATATTGAACAACATTAGCGCTGCATTCCCCTTCCATACGAAGTCTGGTGAGGGTTAAGCGCCTTTTTGGTTTTCGATGTATTGCTTTATGACCGTAAGCGGTGCGCCACCGCAGGTGATTACGCAGTAGCTTTTCGACCAGAAAAATGGTTTCCAGTAATAGCTATTAACGTGGTCGGCAAACTCCTTCCTGATTCTTCGAGAGGTTCCCGTTTTCAGAGCGTTCACAAAATCAGCCACGGCGTATTTTGGGGGAAGTTCCATTAAAATATGGATGTGGTCAGGCTCGCCGTTTACCTCAAACAGCTCTCCCTCCCAGGAATTCACACGTTCGGATATCAGTTCAGACAAGCGAGTTAAGATATCCTCATTAATGACCGGGTTCCGATACTTTGTCACAAGAACCAAGTGATACTTGGTATTGTATACGCAGTGATGTTGAGCCTTCAGGGTTGTTTTAGTCATAGTAACCAATTATATTGGGATTCATGGATAAGCGCAAAATCAATTACAAGCTCTACCCCAGTCAATCGCAATCTGAGCGGTTGATTGAGAGCTTGCGCTTACACCAGCAGCTTTATAATGCCGCACTGCAAGAGCGAATCGACTGCTACCGAAAAACCGGAAAGTCGATCTCCTATAACGATCAACAAGCCAGTTTGACTCAGATCCGCGCCGACCATCCCGAATACAAAGCCATTCCAGTTTACATTACCCGAATGACGCTTCGCCGCTTGGATAAGGCGTTCAAGGCATTTTTTGAGCGTATTAAGAAAGGTCAAACTCCGGGCTTTCCCCGCTTTCGCTCACTCAGCCGGTTTTCCAGCTTTGAGATGTGCGGCGGCAGCGGTTGGACGTTTGCTCCTGAGGCGAGCGGCAAGCACGGCAGCCTTACGATCAACGGCGTTGGCCGCATCAAGGCTCGTGGAAAAGCTCGGACGCTGGGGAAGGTCAAGACTAGCCAGGTTATCCATAAACACGGACAGTGGTTCTTGTCAGTTACTGTCGAGTGTGAGCCTGAGCGGGCCTGCAAAGGCCAGAAAGCTTGCGGGTTCGACTGGGGCGTGGAGTATTTGGGCACGGTGACACACGAAAACGGCGAGCACTACGCGATCGAGAACCCACGTTACTATCGGGACTCTAAAGAGAGCTTGTTGTCGCTGCAACAAGCAGTATCACGCAAAAAGCGAGGCTCCAATCGCTGGAAACGGGCCTGCAAGGCTTTAACTCAAGCCAGAGCTAAAGTCTCTCGGCAGCGCCACCACGATCACCATCAACTGAGTCACGATCTGGCGAAGGAGTACACGCTCTTTGCCACCGAAAAACTGACCATTAGGAACATGACCCGAACGGCAAAAGGCACCATCGAAAAGCCAGGTAAAATGGTCAAGCAGAAGTCCGGGTTAAATCGGGAAATACTAGACACCGCGCCTGCAAAGTTGCTGGCCATGATTCACTACAAAGTCGAAGAAACTGGTGGTGAGTTTGTCGAAATACCCACTCGAAAAGCAAAGCCGAGTCAGCGCTGCCCTGCCTGCTGGGAGGTCGTCAAAAAGACGCTCAGCGAACGGACGCATCAGTGCGGTTGCGGCTGTACCATGCCGCGAGACGCGGCAAGCGGGCTTGTTGCTATCAAGTGGGCTTTAGGTTTGGGCGGAAACTCGCCCAATGCAGGTCACTCTGCAAAACCGATTCTAAGCGTGGCTTAGTGGCGGTAGTTTATCAAAAAATAAGAGACGACATTCGAGATTCTGGACTGAGCATCATTGCGGTTGGGCCGTCTGATGAGCACCCGCCGTTCTCCTACTCAGTCGGCCTTTCAGGCCCGTTCAAGGCTGAGGTGCTGCTGGAAGGTATCCCTCAAGACCTCTCCATGTATCTGATCAACACGATTGCCAAGGCTGCCAAGAATGCGGGCATTGGTTTGGAGCCGGGAATCTATCTTGGCCTGATCCAGGGCCAGATGCCTGTGGCGCTGATTGAGGCAGATCCGGCGTGGCGGGATAAACGCTCGATTATGGTGAATAACATTCTGGGGCACGATTACAGGTTGTTGCAGATGCTCTTACCTGACAAGAACGGCTGCTTTCCGTGGGAGGAGGGCTATGACGTTTCTATGGGTAAACAGACGGTACGACGCGCAGACGGCAACACGACGACATTTGTTGACGCGTGCAAAACTCTTCCGGTGATCGACCTGCACAAAGCGCTGGGCCAACTAAAACACTGACCAACCGCCTGCCTTGGAACGCCGGGGTGGGCTATTTCCTTTCAAAAATATTGCAGTGCGTTTATTATACATTACATAGAGATCATAAAGGGGATTCCGGTGGACGGACGAGTCGATTTTGTTGAGGTTCTACACCAGCCATGACGGTGGAAAGGGTCGTTGGTCGCGAGTTACGTTTGCGTTCATCAAAAGGGATTGGGAAATGGCTTTGGACATCTTTAGTTCTTACTTTATCGGGACTGCGACTGCCTTTTTTGGAGTTGTTCTGGCGGTCATCGGATTTCATTCAATTACAGGGGTGGCAGGATTTCTAACAGAGACTGGTCTTCAAAGCAGTGTGCCGTGGTTCCAGTCGGCTTATGTCTCCGGGGTGACGTTCCTGGTTGCCGGGATCAGCGCGCACACAGTCCATGACTTTGCCGCAAGGAAGGGGCTTGCCTGGAGCTGGCCTTTGGTTGCAACTTCCATTGTTTGCGCGATCACCTGGTCGGCGTACGGGGCGTTAATAACGAATGACAGCTTGCTGGTATTAACTGGGACTCTGGTGGTCACCGCATTCCTTCGGTTGCGTGATCGGAAGATACAAAAGATGGTTGCGCCTGGTTCGACTGGTGCACATCTGTTGCAAACTCATTGGGGGCGGCCATGAACAAGGAATTCCTGAAAGACTTTGGTGTTACCTGTCTGACAGGCTTTGGGGGTGCCTTCGTCACGTCCTTTGTGCTGGCCTGCGTTTACCTGTTGCTCAGTAGTGTAGGCAACGTCGTTTACGGGGCGGACATTGAAAGTCAGGTGCCGTGGTTCCGGGAGGCTGCCCTGTGGATCATGAGCATAATCGTCAGTGTGGTTAGTTGTTTCATGGTCAACGATTTCGCGAACGACAAACGGCTGGTGCTGGGATGGCCATTTGTTGCCACAGGCGTATGGGTCGCAGTCTCTGGGGGTGCGGAAGCGGAGCTGGTCAATAACCTCGTTTCTTTCGCTGTAATGTTGCCCGCCTCTATCTACCTGTACCAGAAGGCGCGGTCCTCAGGTGCAACCCAGGCTGGCGCATGTTAAATCCAATGCTGCTGTGTTCATGGGTTTCGCGGGACAATGGTGGGCGGTTGCATTGCCCACGAGGTCAGCGGTGACCCGTCATTGGAATTGGCCGGGGCTGGCGCGGCCTGGCGGGGGATACGCTATTACCCTCGCCCTTCTGTCCCTGACCGCATTAAGAGGACCTTCGGTGAGAAAGTGGCATCTTGAGCTTGATTAGTTCCGGCGTTGTGGTCGCAAAGGCCAGGGAAGAGCTCGGGGCACTAGAGGCCCTGGGCTTCCTGCCGGATGACTATTCGGGCCCCTGCGGCGTTTTCGAGGGGGAGCGAATCATTGCAGTCGTGTCTCAGGAGCGCATTGCGGTCAGGATAGCGGGTTATGCCATATCTCCAGGTGGCGGCTATACCGGCGTCTCAATCCGCACATGCAATCAGCCGGTTACTCACGCCACTTTTGAGGATTGGATAGCCTCACCGGAGACCAAACAACAATGAACAGGAAACGTACTTATGAATAAAACAGAACAACTCCTTATTCGCGCATGTAAAACTCAAGATCCTCACAAGCGGGTTCTGAATGTTTACCGCAGGCGTTATTTCACGACTGACTCCGGTACCGCAGATTTCTATCTGGTCCAGATACTGGGTCAAATCGCTGAAAAATACCTCGCACTGAACATCTTAGGGCTCCTGAGTGATCTGGACGAAAGGAACCGGTGGAAATATGGCGTCGAGGCCGAGGACAGCTACCACACGGCCTGCGTGAAACTGCTGATAAGCCGGATCCGTTTAACGGAGAAAGATGCTTTCCCCGGGTTAACGCCCCCTCTCCGGTTTCGTCTACCAATAGCCGCTTAACACTTTTGCGAGGCGATATCGGGTGCAGGGAGATATAGGCGCCCGATCGTCATGTTCACGCGTTGTTTGGGGCCTAAATGCCCTGGCAGCACTTCAGTCTTTGTTCTTCGCCGCCCTTCCCTCGCCCTGTCTACTGTCGGCCACTTTACAGGCCTCGCCTCCAAAACCCTCACGAAAGACGGTTTGCGCCACAACCCCTAAATACCGAGAACAGCTCTTTTTCAGCAACAACTGTATTTAGGTCTCTCCACGACTGTAGTCATCAACCACTTGGGCGAACTGATTTTTGGCCTCAGTAGATTGGAGCCAGTGCCAGTCAATGTGACTACCGGTATCGAATTCCTGCTTGTTAATTCTGATCGCGTTCAGATACGAGCCAACGGCTATGGCGCCGGCGGCCCAACCAAAATAGGGGATCGGCTCTTTGAGTACGGTGAAATTCACCACGATTGAGACGAAAGGCGCAATAAGCCCCCACCAAAGATTGTTTTTGCGCAATCGCTCCTGTTTCTGCAAAAAGCGGGACTCTACGTGATCGGTACCAAGCGCTATGCGGTGGCGTTCCGCGAACTCTTCAATCCCGGCGTCAACCTCCGCTTTCGACTGAACGGGTTTTGGTTTGAACACGATCGCCGGATAGCCAACCACCATAAAGTGGTGTTGGACGATGTTGTCGGACGATTTAATGCTCGCCCTGCGAACGGCAAAGTGGTGTGCGGCGTTAAAGCCCCGGGTGCTCAATTCTTCCTTGAAGGCCTGCTCCGCTTCTTCTTTGGACAGGCGGATAGCCGACAACTGGCGGTCGCGAATGTATCGCGACTGATACCCTTGGATAGCGCCTTGAAACAGGATGGGCCGCTGGGGGAATTCGTACTTGTATAGCTCTTTAGATCCGCTCATGAGTCACCGGGTTATGGGTCGACGAGCGAATATTCTTTCAGAATGAAAACGGCCCTTCAATGAAGGTAATTGTCTTATCACAAGGTTTTGCAGAGCAACCTGCGTGGGGGCGAGTTTACGCCCAAACCTAAAGCCCACTTGCCGCGTCACGCGGCACGGTGCAGCCGCAATCGCACTGATGCGTCTGTTCGCTGAGTGTCTTTTGACGGCCTCCCAACAGGCAGGGCAGCGTTGACTCGGCTTTGCTTTTCGAGTGGGTATTTGGACAAACTTACCACCAGTTTCTTCGACTTAGCCCTCACCAAACTTCGCATGGAAAGGGAATACAGCGCTAATGTTGTTCAAAACGGGCCGCCGCTAGACCTGAGATAGTGGAAGCTCAGCCAGAGGGGAGGCCTCAAAGCATGAAATCCAGCTACACCATTCCTGATTATATCCAGAACAATTTCACCCCTGTTAATGATCCTGGTACCTGCCGGGCGGTCGAAGAACTGGCGAAAGACCCGATCCTGTTCCGCGCTCAGAGTGGCGGCGGGCGTTGTTTGGCGCTTTTTAGGATACCAACAAAAGATAGCCCGCTTCTCCATCTGACTTGGACCTCAACTGATGAGCCCTTAGCAGATGGATGGATTGTGTTTTACAGGTTCAACGCGGTTCTGACGCCGGCGCAGAACGCCATGCTGATGCGGTGCGCTTTGCATGCCTGCCCGATTTTACTAAAAGGCAAGTTTGTAGACGCTGAAGTTATCCAGGCGGCCTGATACCAACTTTTACATCTTAGGAGCGCAACAATGTCTGATCTGCAAAAGCTGGTGGAAGACCACGGATACGACGACGCAATGGCCTTTCTCGAAACCGAATGCTCGGACTGCGTAGTCCCTGCCATTTGTACGACCTGCAAGGTAACCTGCGATGGCGAGCCCGATCTCGACAAGGGCTGGTGCGAAGGGTGCAGACACGCAACCGTAAAATCCGCGCTTGTGCTGGCGGGCGTGATCTAAGTACTCCATGACAGACACAGACCAAACATTCAGCCAGGCGCTAACGGCCGTTCTTGATACCGAGACGGCCTATCAATGGTTGCCAGAAGGAACGTGGATGGAGGGCGGATGCGCACTACTGGCTCTCGCCTTGCACCAATGTTTCGGGGGTACGTTGGTCACGATAGGCCGCCCAACGCCTCTTGGCGTCGTTGATCATGTCGTCCTTGAGCTAACCACGACTGGGCAGACCCTATATCTCGACTATGACGGGCTGCAAACCCGGGACGAAATGACTGCCAAAGTTGCATTCGAATGGCGCATGGCAAGCGTTTCCTGGGGCTGCTTTGATCCTCACGCGCTAAACACGGCAGGCGTTGAGTGGGACGAGGGCAACGTCGAACAACTAGCGACGTTCCTGACAGTATCCCTCGCATCAACTCACGCTTTGGCCAACGTTTTATCGGCTTAAGATCAGGTGGCTTACATCAATCTCATGCCCGAGAGCCGATTTACTGATAGGCAACCGGGGTAGATTCTGATCGGGCGGCATTCATTCTGATGGCGAATAAGGCGCCACCAAGGTGGTTGTTCTCAGCCAATAGCAGCGATCCCGTTTCCTCGGCCATTATAGAGGCCACATAAAGCCCGAGGCCGCTTCCCTCACCCACATCCTTTCCCGTGTAGTATGCGTCAAACAAGGGTTCATCCTGGCTGATCCCGGGCCCGTTATCGGAGACGAACAGATCGAATTTAGAAATGCCGTTCAGCGAGTGTTGTTTAATGCCAATATCGATAACCGGGGTGGCGCTGTTACGGAGAGCATCTTTGGCGTTAAGCAAAAATGTTACAAGAATTTGAGTCACGTATAGCGAATTGCATTCAATCTGATCTACTTCGAAAGAACGGTTTATTTTAATTCTCGTATCTTTTATTCCGACCACGTCCAGGGCTCGATCGAAAAGCGACGCGACCAATACAGACTCCTTCACGCTTCCGCCTTTCGGATGGCTGTAGTTTTTCAAAGCCTGAATCTGGCTCGCAACTGACCTAAGCGAATCCATACCGTTCTTGAAATGCTTCGCGACTTTTGCATCGCCGGAATACTTTTCCGACAACGCCGAAAACGTGTTTAATGAGCTGCTCAAGGGGTTTCCAATATTATGCAACAGACCATCGGTCAGGATAGAGATGGTCCTTAATTTTTCGCTCTGTAAAAGCTGGGTCTGGGTAATCTTGAGCTTCGCAATGATCTTCTCAAGCCTCAAGGTCAGTTGGCTGACCGTCATATGCGACCGAACTCTTTGCTCCAGCTCAACCGATGAAAAGGGCTTGTTTATTACGTCTCTTGCACCCTCGTCGATAGCTGCCCGCAGTAATGGCTTGCTTTCGTAATTTAAGAGCGCTGAGCTGACAATGATCTGGGTAGCGTTTGAACTATTGTTGGCACAAATCCTCCTGATCGTCTCAATGCCATCCATGCCCGGCAACATCACATCCATAATCACGACGTTGGGCTTGATTTCTTCTACTGCCCTGAGAGCCTCCTGCCCACTAATGGCGTGAACGCAATTCCAGCGAGATAGAATCAGAGCAATCGAATCATGGATCGACACCTCATCGTCAACGATCAGAACCACGCCGTCGTTATCCGTGTCGCGGCTCATCCGTTCGCGTGATACTTCATACGAGTAGTGACCAAGTGAATGCTTTGTCGCGGCTGCCTGAGCGACGATGCTACTAGATGATCTGCTCTCCATTTGATCCGGGTTAATGTCGCTATTGTCGACGACCGGAAACGTGAGAGTAATGGTGGTTCCAACTCCCGGGATACTATCCGCGCCGATCGATCCACCCAGGCCGTCAATGGTGGTCTTGCTCAAGTACATCCCTAACCCAAAGCCCCCAAAATGCCGGGACATTGTTTTCGAACCGCCCTGTCTAAACGGCTCGAAAAGTATGCCCAGTTGTTTTTCTGTCATGCCGGAGCCATTGTCGGAAATGGCCACCTTTAGGTGGGAGCCATTGACAAACTCGGGTTTGATGATTATTCGGCCACCAGTTTCAGTAAATTTGACCGCGTTATTGATCACGTTGTTCAAAATTAACGTTAGATCATCGATGGTACCTGGCACCCATATTCTCTCTTCAAGAGGACTGAATACCAGGTCAATACCAGTGATTTGACACGCAGGCTGTACGTCCAACAGAACAGAATCGAGGGCTGAATTAAAAGAGCAGCAGGCCTTGGGGTCTTCATCGCTTTCAACAGAGCCCATGCCTTCGAGTCTGGTAACCTCTGATAACTTTCGCAGCTCGTTGAGCAATCGGTTTGTTTGCTGTTCAATTCCAACCTGAATTTTCGCGAAGTCCGGATCGGTTGATGCGGCAGGTGACTTCATCAAGTGCTCGGAGAATGTCAGCAAATACTGAACCGGTGTCTTAATCTCGTGCGAGGCCATTGCAACGAATCTCATTAGATCCTCTCGGGACCGCTTTGCATTAGCCTTTTCCAGCAATCGAGAAAATGATTCGCTTGTAATTAAAACGGCGCCTATCGTACAAAGCAGAGTTGCTACAGCAATAAAGAAAATACCAACCGGGAACAATGTGTTTCCCGTTATTATATCCGCCAGCGAAGCCTGCGCATCTGCCGGCATATCAACTGCGAAGCCCCACAGATTGTTGGCATGTGCCCATGCAGCGAATACATACTGGCCCAACATATAAATCCCATAGGTGGCGGATTCGATGGGCGACACTCGCATGACAAAAGCCATACCCATCAAAACAAGCATGAACCCGCCAAAATATGGGCTATCACCACCCTTCAGATTCCACACCATCAGCGTGACGATCCAACTGATTGCCGATGCGAGCAAAAAAACCGTTAGGGGAAGGTACTGCCAACGCCTGGGGTTCCCTTCACCTTGAACGATCCAAAGGCCAGCCAGAACAATCAGCGCAGGAATTCTTATTGCTGCAAAGGTCGCGGCTTGCTCTGGGTAGTAGAAAAAATCAGGAAGGAAGCCGAAGCTGACTACGATCAGGGCGACGACGCAGCCGAAGCGATTCGCTTCAAGTCTGGTTTCGCACAACTCGTTCATCGCCTCATCATGCGAGTCAGAGTCATCCTTTGGAAGGCCCATGGAAATCAGACGACGGTAGAATGTCTCCGAGTTACCCTCATTGGACGGATGGTTCATAACGTCCGCAACCACTCATCGACCCATTGACTAAACAGGTCCGGCGACTCGTACATGTAAAGGTGACCCGTCTTCGGCAACACCTTGGTGACTAGCCGCCTGGCGTTTACCAGGCGGTCCTCATAAACGCCGACGTACGATGGGTCCATATAAGGATCGCACGCTGAGAACATGACCAAGGTTGGCACCGTAATCGCGTCAAGCTCACCAGTGATATCGATATCGTATAGATCCCTCAGCCAGGCGCCAGTGTTTTTTGCCACCATTTTCTTATTGTGTGGGAAGTAATGTGCAACCCAGTCATCAAACCCGGGGTACGAGAACATGGCGTTCTTGTCGTAAGCAATATCCGACAATAGAAACCTGTGAACAGAAAGGCTAAAGCCGTTCGCTTTAACGATGACCCTGTAGAGAAAACGGCCGACCGCCCCGCCCCGACGATTCAAGGACTGGAAAAGCTTGTATATCCCGGCGCTCTCTCTTCCGTGCGGTGGTGATGACAGGATGCCAAGAGCCTCTAACCGATCACCTTTTCCGATCGCATAGACAACAGACGCCAGCGCACCGGTTGAGTGTCCAAGCAGAACGAACTTTCCCTCAATTCCGAGCTCTGATGCCTGGTCATCGATCATGTCAATAATAAAGGACTCGTCTATAGGCCCTTTAAAGCTGGGGGGAAATTCCGAAGGATAATGACCTGTCAGGCTAATGCAATGCACGTCGCCGAACTTCTGGAACAGCGCAACCTGGTCTTTCCACCAGAATCTCGGGTCCATCAGCAACCCGTGTATTAAAACAAAGGTTTTCTTGTTCGATTGATCAGAGCCAGTGTAGGGATAGCTGATTGTGTAATATTTGAATCCGCGCTTTTCAAAGTGCTTTTCTGAGGCATTATTAACAGTCATTGTTTTCATATTCCCGCAAACAGGTTTCTATCATTTTTCGCACCCGTGTCATTGCATCAGGAGCGGGGTCAACCTTATCTATAGATCCATCCACGTTTAACCCATCTGCGCCACTAGAATTAGTATAAAACGTGGGGTTAGCCGTATGAATTATTATTCTTTTTTCCGGATATTGCCGCCTGATAATTTTTGATAACTCAATGCCATCCATTTTGGGCATTTTAATATCAGTTACCACAACACCCACTGTGTTGCCTGACTTCAATAACTTTAACGCTGCATCGGCCCCGTCTGCGGTAATGATGTCCAGATAGTCCTCATGAGCTAGAATAAAGGCGTACCTTACCTGCTCTTCGTCGTCCACAAGAAGTACTTTAGCACTCATAACATTCCCCGGTGATTGCTCACTAGATACTCGAGTTAGAACGCAACAATGGAACCCTTACAGACAATCACCCGTGCTATTATTTGGCGATCACATTCCACATCACTTGTTTACTTCGACAGCGCCTGAAAGGTTCGAACACACGCTTCAAAGCCGGCACTCAAGGTGCAATATATCGGCACTCTCTCTCCCCGTTTAGCGTCCCGCATCCGCAAGCGATCATCCAACCAATCAACTTAGTTTAGTCTTATAAGTACGACCCTTAAGCTGGCGAAAACCAAGTGAGCATACAGTTGAATTTGGTTTCGCAAAATCATGACACAATTGACCGGCCCAGATTTATCAAATGAAGCGTTGGGTGATTCGCTTACGGTCGCGCAGGTGACTGGCCTGTCAGTAGTAAGCTCGATACCACAGAGCTTTTGGTTTTCTAAGGAGTAGAATATCACCGTACTGGTGCGCGTGCTCACGCAAGTGCTATGAAAGTTAGTCTCAAAGTTCGAATCTGTGACCTTCGTCTTAGTCAGACAGATTTCCCATTCCCGATTCGTATTCCGCACCTGTTCGCGGTCAGTGAACAGGGATACCGCGATCTGCTCATGGTTTTTCAGGACTAAGGGTTGTCTTCGCGGGGTGCCATTTACAGCGGTGCTCCAGTCAGGATCTACCTGGTAGCTTTGGAGCACGTAAGGCGCCATGGACTGGCGGCAGCCCACAATTAGAGCGTCCCCGACCAACCCATAGTCCGCTCGAACCAGATCTTGCTCTCCCTCGCTCAAGGCCGGATTTGGAACCATCTCGATGTTAATCAATGTGTGCCAGGCGATGTCCCTGTCACCGGATATACCTGGGACATCACTGGTTTCCTCGTAGCGCTCAAACCGACCAAGGTGGAAGTCCCGGTAGCTCTCAGTGCTCGCATCAAAGGCCCGGCAATGCCAGCGCAACCCGGAGTAGGCCAAAGCGTGGGGGTGAATACACCGGTCCTTGCCCTGGGGGTGGTTCCATGACCGATACCGGATAGCGTACACCAAGGCGCGGAACAGGTGCGGTTTTGGCTCAATGTGTGGCCGTGGGCCGGCATCAAGCCAGCCGGGCATCCGGTGGTCGCCAGAACCGTCCTGATGGAGTCGCCGGGTAAAGTCGACGTACTCCATGATTTGACCAGCGGTATACACGGGTGCGAACCCCGGGGCCGGCCGGTAGGTTTTATCGAGAGAGTCGTAAACCACCTGCTTGCCATGCTCAGCCCGGTACGCCTGTATGTCCTTGGTGACATTCTCGCGGCGGACGTTGAACAACACGCTCAGATCAGACGCATTGCAGGCTCCCTCCCACCACATCATGATTTCAAAGGCTCGGTACCGGTCGTGCCGGGCGAATTCACGGAAGTCTGTTTTAGTCGCCACCTGTGGCCTCCTCACGGAGCTCTACCCACTGGTGATTAACCTGGTGTGCTATCAACCGCTCTTGCGTAAACCCGGCCCTGCGCTGATCAAGCAGGGCGACCCACGTAGCCAGGAAGTCTGGCGAGGCAGATCTTGTGCGAATGCTCTCCCAGCCAATGTGCTGGGTTCGAAAATCTTCAGGACTACCCTGCAGATCAGGATAGGCTACACCCAGTACTGGCTGAGCGATCGAAAGCCTCTGAATGCCTTTGCATCATTCACGCTTGCCCAATTCTTTCCTCAACTCTCCAGGAAGCGAAAGGATAATAAACTGGTTCATGTCCGCACCTTCACGATCTCCAGATCGAAGAAAGCGCAAGGCTGTGATAAATCGTCGTAACCGTTAAATCCAATCCGAAACCCATTGTATTGCCGACCCTGCCTTTTAATCCTATAATTAACGCACGCAAACCTTTGATAGAGGGCGACACAATGCCTCCTGAAGAAAAGGAACTGATCCGAGTTCCTCGTGAAGACATGGAATTGCTCGACGAGGCTGGTTTCAACCGTGATGCACTCACGGAATTGATCCACGACTTCGCGGTAAATATTGGACAGCGAAAGCCGAAATCAACTGGTCTGTCGGAGTCAGAGGTCCAGATTCTTCGTGATGGGGGCGCAAAAGGCCTGTCGGGTCAGGACTCTTTCAATCTCTCTGCGATCGAATTGCTTTCTGTTTTCCAGTTGCAAAGAGATTTCAAAAACCTCTGCATCGCATCCATCACCGCTAAAGATGTTGCAAAGCAGCTGTCAATTTCCCCGTCTCGCGTCCGCCAGCTTTCATCACCTGCAAATCTTGGCTTGTCCAAGTTTCAGGGTGATTCAGGAGAGCGTCTATATCCGACGTGGCAGTTTGATGGCAACAAGATAATCCCCCATCTCCGGGCCCTTCTTCAGGAACTACCAGCTAACATCCACCCGCTGGCATTGGGGCGTTTTATCGCTTCAAAAACCCCGGATCTTGAAGCCAGGGAACTCGACACTGATCTTTCACCGCTTGAGTGGTTGGTTGCCGGGTACCCCCCAGAAGATGTGTTAGCGTTGGCGAGGGATTTATAGGCATGGCGAAATTCCCTGAGCCACCGGGAGTAACAAAGCTCAAAGAATTCACCCCCATCTTTAAAACTCTGTCAGCTGGCGTCCGAGTTTATCGAATATTCCGATCCTCTGGCACCTACCCGGTTTGCTGGAACACCTTCCGGTATTTTGGGCCAACCTCAGCACGGTTTGACCACCACTTGGCGGATCCGCAAGGCAATCCTCAGGTCGACAAGCGAGGCATCATGTACGGTGCGGTCGGCGATGAAGCCGTGCCAACGTGTCTTGCGGAGGCGTATCAAAGTGCTCGAACAATCGACCGCAAATTGGCTGACCCGGTACTGTGCGCGTTCACGCTCACAGAAAGGCTTTTTCTGCTCGACTTGACGGGGCCGTTCGCTACCCAGATTGGCGCTTCCATGGCGATCAATACAGGCACACGAAAACGATCGCGGCGGTGGGCCCAACAACTGTTCGATGCATTCCCGGGCGCGCATGGGATTTACTACCCGTCATCCATGCATGGCAACAACTCAGCGATTGCGCTGTTTGAGCGGGCAGGCCATGCTCTACCTGATGCCGCCATCATGCATCGCCAGTTGGATGACCCGGAACTGTTGAGCGCAATCCAAGGTACAGCATGGACGATTGGCTACACCGTCGTCTAATGTGAAAATACAGGCGTCCCTTTTGGGGCGCTAGAGTGGTCGCAGTAGGAATGCCGGTCACCCGGCACCCCCTGCACAGATCCGTACGTGCGCTACTAACGCATACGGCTCCTATCTAGAGTGTATACCGTCAAATCGTTTGTTTGGCCAAGGATGCACAACTCTGGGTTGTGGCAGCGCGTCTCGCAAGAACTGACCGAAGCGCGCCCACACGAGACGGTAGCGCTGGCTGCGGCGCCGTAACGCCTTCATCCAGAGCTTTCCAAGTTCCGTGTGAAAGCGGCTCACCCTGATGACGTTGCCTGGAACGGCAAAGTAGTTTAGGTGACCCCGCATCACTGCAGCCAACCAGCGTTTCTGCTCGCCAACCGGCCGATGCCTGTTTCGGTATAACACCTAAGCATTTAATGGTCGTGCGCAGCATGACCATTAAATGTCTGTTGGACTAAGCCGCCAACTCCGCAGCTATCAAACGATGCTTAAGGATAAAGTAATTTGAAGGCCGGACCGGAACGGTACATCTGGGGCCAGGTACGAAGCAATGTCGGCAGGTTTTGGTCTCATTCGATCCTTCATGAGGCGGTTCCTTGTGGTGATTCCCCTCAGATTAGCCCTCAGGTACCCGTTTTTCCAGCGTTCGCCCGCAGAAACGCCCAGTTCCTCTAGAACTGCTGTTTTTCACGCATCCAACCAGGTGGGGATGGGTTAGCCCGTTGGTATCAACGCTGGTTTAAATCGTGGGATCTGACGAATCATGCGAACCAGACCGTTGTCACAGAGGAGGCAGGGCCAGCACCGCTGAGACACCGGGCTCTCCAGTGTCGCTTCTGGTTTGGGCGGCTGCGCTAAGCAGTGCCGGATAACCGCCAGTTTTCGTCGCCGGGTTCGGTTGCTCAGGTAACCAAAATGACGAATGCGCATGAAGCCTTTGGGCAGAATGTGCATCAGGAACCGCCGCACGAACTCCTGTCCCTCCAGCCATTGGGTCTTAACTCGGGAACCATCGCGGTAATCCTTATAGCGGAAGGCGATCCGGTCATCCTCCATCGTCAACAAACGCCCATTACTGATGGCGATTCGGTGAGTGTAGCGAGCCAGATAATCCACCACGCTATCGGCCTGGTTTAGGCAGTGTCGGGTGTAGACAACCCACTCCTGTTGCATCAAGCCGTTGAGCACGCCATCAACCTCACCGCTGTTGGTAACCCGGTGCAGTTCACCAGCGTTTGAGGAGGCTCTCAGCAACGACACCATGCGCCCTCGAAAACGCCGGGATAGGGCCCGTACCGGGAACAGGTATTGGTTTTTGGCTTTGTGCCAGTCTCCGGTGCCGGTCAACACCCCGCCAGGGATCAGGCAGTGCACGTGAACATGACGGCTCAGGTTCTGCCCCCAGGTGTGGAGCACCGCTGTCATGCCCAGCTCGCCGCCAAGGTGCCGGGTGTTGCGCCCAAACTGGTTAAGCGTGTCCCACACTGCGGCGAACAGACAGCGATAGACTACGTCGGGATGGATCTGAACCCAGCCGTTCAAGGTGTGAGGTAGCGTAAACACCAGATGAAAATAAGGCACCGGCAACAACAGGGATCGCTGGCGTGTACTCCACTGCTGACTCGCCCGGCCCTGACATTGCGGACAATGCCGATCCCGGCAACCGTAATAACAGATGGAGCGGGCCTGGCAATGATCACAACGCATTTCCATACCGCCCATTTGTGCGGTTCGGCAGCCCGTTAAACGACCGCAGACCTTTCGACTGTGGCTATCCAGTGTCTGACCCGGCAGAAACCGCGCCAGTATGTTTTGAACGCTCAGTGTGCCCGCCATCACTCACCTCCGAGACTTGCGATCAGGTCAACGGGGCCCCCGTTTTGAGGTGTCACTCCGGGCAACCAGTGCAGATATCGTTGAGTGCTGCGCAAGTCGCTATGCCCCAAGAGCCGTTGCAGCTCATGAATGGGTAAGCCCCGTTCCAGCTGGTGTGTGGCGTAGGCATGGCGCAAGGCGTGAATACCACCGCATTTTTCAATGCCACTGGTTGTCTTGGCTGTGTGGTAGATCTTCTGAGGCGTGGTGATATGAAGGTGTCTGTCTGGGAGTAAGTCGCTGGGAAATAACCAGAGGTTAGGATGGCGAATCCGCCAATAGCGACGGAGCGTCTGGAGTAACTCGGGAGCCAGGGGCACCATCCGGTCTTTGGCGCCCTTGCCCTGCTCAATCCGCAACAGATGGCGTTCACCATCAATGTCTTTCACCTTCAACGCGACCGCTTCGCTGACGCGCAAACCGCATCCATAGGTGACGGATAACAGAGCTTGATGCTTGGGGTTAAGAACAGCGGCCAAAAGGCGCGCAACTTCCTGACGTGTTAGTAATTCCGGAATACGCTGAGGTCGCTTCGGCAGCACCAGAGTTACATCGAAGTGCGCCCAGTGCAGCACCTTCAAATACAGAAACCGGATGCCATGGAGGTAAACACGGCAACTGGCCGGTGACAGGGAACGCTCCTGAACCAGATAGTTGAAATAGATTTGTAAGTCCTCAACCTTCAGTTGATCAGGCGAGCGCCGATAATAACGGGCCAGCGCGGTGACGACATAAAGATAACTGTGCTGGGTTCGGGGGGAAAAACCATGTTGGCACATGGCTTGGATCATGGTCTGACGTAGTGGTGTCATGACAGTAACTCCTCTTCTGAATAGCCCAATTGGGCTAATCAAAAGTATCGGTCAAGACACCTGATCTCGCAGGAAACTTCCAGGCTTACTCGCTACCGCGAAGCGGTTTAGTTCAACTCTGGCTGATACAGAACTGATCAAATTTGTAGAGAGACCAAGCGCTGGTGGTGTATTTGTACCCCACAGCGCGTTTCTCAAGGATGCAGCCACTGATGAACTCATGCAACGAACTCTGAAAGGGAAGTTTTCTCATCATTCCATCTCCCCGGCAGAATCCAGCGCACACTGACGTAGCTGTTGGATATCCACCTTCAAGTAAACAGCCGTGGATTCCGTACTGGCATGACCAAGAATGCAAGAGATGATTGGCAGTGGTGTGTTCTCTGCCAACAGACGGCTCGCCAGTGTATGGCGCAAGGAGTGCATGCCCTTTTTCTTGTTTGGCGAAATGGGGATTCTGGCAATCCTCATGTACTTAATGATGATTTGATGCAGGCGATGTTCATCTGAGAACGGTTCCAGAGGTGCTAGATGTCGCAGAAAAACGTAAGGGGAGTCGACTTTTGGGCGTCCATTTTTCAGATACTCAATGATGGCCCAACCAATATCTGGCAGTAGTGGCAAATGAACCAAGGCCCCTGTTTTTGATGCTCGCAGTTCAATCCGGCTATCTGCCCAATTGAGATCCGTGAGTTTCAAGCGCTTGATGTCAAATGTGCGAATACCCAGGCGAGCTGCTAACAGAATGATGGCGTAGTCTCGCTTGCCAGCGGGGTTGCCCCGATCAATGGCCTGAATCAGTTTCTCGACGTTTTCTTTGGTCCAGACTGATGGGATCCTGTTTTGTTTCCGCGCCTTTACCGTTGGTACCGCATCAAGCAAGGGCTGTGCAGGCACATCCTGCAGAATTAGAAAACGCAGAAAACAGCGCAGGCCACACAGCTGTAGCTCGACGCTCTTGTAGCGATAGCCCAGTAAGGTTTTGACGTAGTCAGGAACGTGTCTAGCAACGATATCTTCAACCTGCCACACGCGTTGTGACTCAACGAAGGCAAGAAATCTATCTGTCGCTTTTCTGTAATGATTGCACGTGACACCTGAATACGCCCGTTCCTGACAATGAGTCTCGAAGCGCTTCAACCATTGCTGAAAAGGCTTGCCGTTCAGCCGTATTTTCTGCTTGAAATAACGACGTAATATACTGCCGTGTTGCTGGAAATCACCCAGCATTCTGACGATTCGTAGTTGGTTGATCAGTGACTGAGTCAATGCGCCCGTTCTTTCCAACTCTGAAAAACCGTACTTAGCGTCAAGGAAGCGCATCCCAGCTTCTTCGCTAAAACCGGATAAGCACTCGTTATCGAGGAAGCTTGCTATGTGCTTCCAGGCTCTGCGATACCCGGCAATCGAACCCTCGGTGTAATGCAATCGGTGCAGTTCATTCTCAAGACGATGAGTCAACTCATCAAATGTAAGCACGGACATGGTTACTGACTCCTGCGTTAATGGGAGTCTCCATTCTCACCACAGCAGTCAGGTTTTATGCAAAGTCAATCAGACGAGAATACAGCTACCTGCTGCTCTCCAGCGCAATACTTTGCATAACGAGTAGCTGTACATAAGGTGGCTTATGTAAAGCTTCACATAAGCCACCTTGCGGTGTCCCCTCGCCGCGTGGACTGACCACGCCGCCGTCCATCACGCCAACCTTCAGGTAACGTCGGATCAGTCGCAGTATCCGTTTATCCTGTACGTGTTTCGCCACGAGACTCATGAGAATGTCATGATTCACGCGATCGAAGAACTGCGCCAGATCGATATCGACGACCCAGCGATGGCCTTCGTTCACATGTGCCTGCATGGCGAGGACCGCCTGATGGGCACTGCGGCCCGGT
>Ga0307952_1000392_pt1 | contig 25885 bp, 20 predicted proteins | sample OrgLakmetagen376_FD_201821 | JGI IMG/M metagenome (GOLD analysis project Ga0307952, IMG submission 201821) | Saline water microbial communities from Organic Lake, Antarctica - #376 | ecosystem: Environmental > Aquatic > Non-marine Saline and Alkaline > Saline | place: Antarctica: Organic Lake...
TTTAATTTACATATAATTTGTAAATAATTATACTTTTGCTAATCTAAAGGATGGAGTGAAACGACGAGGAATCTCTTTTTAAATAATTACGACTTATCTTGGTAACCCAATAAATTAATTAAAGAAATTATCAAAAGTAATTTCTAACGAACAGAAATTCTATAATATTCCCTACATTAGGTGGAAATAAACTCACGATCTAAAGATATAGATGAAGCAAAAAAGTAAAAAAAAGAGAAGTAAAGGCAGTCATTTAAAAAAAGTTGGAATGGCTCCAGGACAGTTTTTATTTACTGGGGAACAAAGAGTTAAAAACACTTCTTTGCAACTAATAACTTATAACAAAAGTGAGATTGAGGAAACAAAATTTAGCACAATTGAAGAAGCGTTAACCAAAATTGACAAGTCTGATAAAATGTGTTGGCTAAATATTATCGGTTTACACGAAACAAACATCATTAAAAGTATTGTTGAGCATTTTGATCTTCATAAATTATCAGGAGAAGATATTTTAAGTATTGGGCAACGTCCAAAACTTGATGAATACCATAATTATATTCATATTGTGGCAAAAATGTTCCGCGTCAATAATGGAGAAATTGAAGACGAACAAATCACGATTATATTTGCAGACCATTTATTAATCACTTTTCAAGAAAAAGAAGGTGATGTTTTTAATGGAGTGCGCGATCGTCTATTTGATGAAAAGGGACAAATTAGAACAAGAAAGACTAATTATTTAGCCTATGCATTGCTCGACTCAATTGTCGACCATTATTTCATCGCAATTGAACATTTCGGAAATATCATTGAAGAATTAGAAATTGAATTACTTGAAAATTCATCAGATGATATTTTACCTAAATTACACGAGATAAGAAGAGAAGCATCCTATATACGCAGGTCTATTTTTCCTATGAGGGAAGTAATCAACCGTTTCGAAAAACTGGAACCTCCTTACATGGATAAAGAAACTAAATTATTTATTCGGGATTTATATGACCACACTGTTCAAGTTATTGAAAATGTAAATGTTTTTAAAGATGAAGTTAGTGGATTATTGGATCTACACATGAGTAGTGTATCTAATCGGATGAATAATGTTATGAAAGTATTAACAATTGTATCAACAATTTTTATCCCACTAACCTTTATAGTAGGTATTTACGGAATGAACTTTGACCATATGCCAGAATTAAAGTATAAATATGGTTATCTTATTACACTAATTGCAATGTCAATATTAACTTTGTTAATGATATATTATTTTAAACGTAAAAAATGGCTTTAAGAAAAAAAGACAAACCCATTAAAAAAGAAAAACATATAATTGGAAAAGATGATGTAGCAGATTTACCAATGTTTAATTTAAAGGAAATCAATGTAAAGATTGATTCAGGAGCTTACACTTCAACTATTCATTGCTCTGTCATTGAGAAAACTGAACAGGGACTGCATGTTATCTTTTTAGACGAAAAAGAAAATAAGTATACAGGCGAATCACACTATTTTAAGGAATATAAAAAAAAGAAAGTTCGCAGCTCAATTGGTGAAATGCAGTTGCGTTACATCATTCAGGGGAATATTGTTTTGTTTGGAAAAAAACATTCTACAGAATTCACGCTTTCTAAACGTGACTTAATGAGATATCCTGTACTTTTAGGTCGTAAATTATTATCTAATCGATTTATGATAGACACTACTTTGACAAACGAATCTTATAATTATATAACAACTAAATGAAAATTGGAATTTTAAGTCGAAACGCTAATTTGTATTCAACTAGAAGACTTGTTGAATCATGTTTAAAACACGGACACCAAGTAGAGGTAATCGATCACTTAAGGTGTAATATTTTAATTGAAGAAGAACTTCCTAGAATATACTACGTAGATCATTATTTAGAAGATTTTGACGCTATCATACCTAGAATAGGAGCATCTGTAACGTTTTATGGAACAGCTGTTGTGAGACAGTTTGAAATGATGGGTGTTTTTTCAACTGTTAAATCACGGGGTTTAGCCGATTCAAGAGATAAGTTGCGTTCACTTCAGTTACTAACAAAATCTGGAATTGGATTACCAAAAACAGTTTTTACCAACTATTCAAAAAATGTAGAAAGCATTATTGATTCAGTAGGCGGTGTTCCAGTTGTCATCAAATTACTTGAAGGAACTCAAGGATTAGGTGTTGTTTTAGCAGATACAAGAAAAGCAGCCACATCAGTTCTTGAAGCTTTTAACGGACTAAAAGCGCGGGTAATTGTGCAAGAATTTATTATGGAATCTGGAGGAGCAGATTTAAGAGCTTTTGTTGCAGATGGAAAAGTCGTTGGTGCGATGAAACGTCAAGGTAAAAAAGGAGAGTTTAGATCTAATCTGCACCGAGGTGGTTCTTCACATATTATTGAATTAACTGAAGCAGAAGAAAAAGCAGCAATCCGTTCTGCAAAAGCTTTAAATTTAGGTATTGCAGGTGTTGATATGCTTCAATCTAGTCGCGGTCCCTTGGTACTAGAAGTAAATTCTTCGCCAGGATTGGAGGGAATTGAAAATGCGACACGATTAGACATTGCAGATGAAATTATAAATTACATTGAAAGAAACCCGAGACAATAATGAAGAAGCGTAAACCCTTTGAATTACTTGGTCACTCAATAGCTCCAGGAAAAACGACACGTTTGACATTGGAAGTAGCAAAGTTACATACAAATACTCCAATTCAGATTCCTGTAATTGTAAGTCATGCGAATAAAACTGGTCCAACATTGCTATTACTTGCTGGACTTCATGGTGATGAAATAAACGGGATTGAAACGGTACGTCAGATTGTAAAAAAAGGATGGCATAAACCCAATTATGGGACAGTGATTTGCATCCCCGTATTCAATATTTTTGGCTTTTTGAACCTATCAAGAGAATTCCCTGACGGAAGGGATTTGAACCGTGTATTTCCTGGAACAAAAAATGGCTCTTTAGCAAGTCAGTTTGCTTATATTTTCATGAAAGAAATAGCTCCCTTAACGGATGTAATTATTGATTTCCACACTGGAGCTTCCCAAAGAAATAACTATGCACAAACACGTTGTGATTTTAAAGATAAAGTTTCCAGAGAGTTGTGTGATGTTTTTGCTGCTCCTTTTACAATAGACTCTGGAGTAATCGCTAAATCAATTCGAAGTGCGGTTTCTAAATTGGGTAAAAAGTATATTTTATATGAAGGTGGAAAAGCCAACAGAATTGACAATTTAGCAGTAGATACTGCAATTGACGGAACTTTGCGTATAATGCAGCACCTAGGAATGAGATATTTTGACGTTGAACCATCAGCCAAGCAAAGCTATATTATTAGGAAAACAAAATGGATAAGAGCAAGTAGTTCAGGTGTTTTGAATTTAAGAATTCAAAATGGGGATTACATTGAAAAAGGAAGTATTATGGCAACCATTTCTGATCCTTATGGGAAATTTGAACGTTCTGTAAAATCACCAGCTAACGGATTTGTTTTTAATGTAAATGAGATGCCATTGGTGAATAAAGGTGATGCTTTGTTTAACATAGGTAGACATGATAATCCTAATGCTTCGGTGTCGGCTTAAAGGCAGTTAAAAAACTCAAGAAAAATGCATACGGGATAATTCCCGCTTGTGTCTCTAACATCGATTCAGGAAGAAGGGCGACAAAAAGGATAATAATTATTCCTAACCTCCAATCTCTTAACTCGTCGGATTTGAACTTAAGGAAATTAAATACGACAGAAAGCATTAAAAATAGACTGCCAAAAAATCCAATGGCGATATGGGAATTTAAAAACTGATTATGGCTATTTAGCTTTTTCTCTGCGATTCCTGTATAGCCATTTTCATAATTTCTTTGGATTAATTCATCTTTGATATCTCCTGTTCCTACTCCCCACCAAAAATTTTCTTTAATTAATTCTAAGGAAGAGTCCCATAGCATTATTCTTGCGGTAGTACTTTCGGTATTTTCTTTATCAAAACTTTCAATTGGTTTTGAAACTGCACTCACCGCAGAAATTGAGCGTTCTGCAATACTTGGTGTCAGGTAAAAAATGGCTGCTATCCCTAAAACTAAAACTGCTGCGGTAACTGGTAAAACCCATCTGCTATCAAATCGTTTAAACAAGGAAATAGCCACCAAAATTATTACAATAAATAAAATTACTAAGCCTACCTTCGCTCCAGAAAGAACTACAAATACTGCCATAACAAATGCTCCAAGCAGATTCATCCATGAAGTCCTTTTACTTTTTGAGGCTATCATTTGCTTAAGTAGGAAGAAACAAGCTAAAACCAAGTAAGTAGCCCAATAACTTCTGTGCATTAAGTTGGATAATCGTTCACCTGACATGTTATAGAAATCTGGAATTTTAAGATGACCACTTAAGGACATTAGCACATTGACAACGATGGAAACAAAAGCACCTAAAATAAAAGCTTTGATAAAAAATGACCAATTAACATTTACTTTATAAAGCATAAAAAAGAGGGGAAGAATACCTAAAGTAGCTTTCATTCCCAAATCCATTTGAGCAAACCCCATGTTTTCGGTGTTTATCATTCCTACAATATGCATTAAGTAAAAAAGTAATAGCCAAACACCTGGGTTTCTCCATGAGAGCTGTGACTTTAGATGTGATTTATCAATTCTAACATTTCGCAGTAACTGTTCTACAATTATTATCGCTACCGCCATACCTAACATGCGCGGATTTAAAGGAATGAGAAATGCCATTAAGTAAATACCTATTGGACCTTGACTAAATATTTTTCTTATTTCTTTTAGAAATTGATTCATAACTTAATAATACATGATTACTCTCTATAAACAAAACGATATGTAATTGTTCCGTCTTGCTTTCTTGGTCCACTTCCAGCGTAATTAAACCTAGATTTCATGGCGTATTCTCGTGCCCTTTCTAACATGCAAGCTGTTGCATTCTGACTTTGTTCTTCAATTACTGTTGCATTGATTACCACTCCCCCAACATCTACAGTAATTGATACTGTAACAGTTCCATTTACATTTCCACATGTATACCCAGGATTACGCACATTCCAATCGTTATGATTTAAAGGATTTCTGTTTATTAAGGAAAATGTAACCATCGTTTTTCCACCAATGGCCTCACTACTGGAATTACTGCTTTGCGTTTCAGAAGTCTTTTTTGGATTTTCACTGTTATCTTCAGGCTTTATATCTGATGCATTAGATTTTCCTCCTTTTTTAGCTTCTCTCTGCCGACGAATTTCTTCTTTAACACTTTGCTCATAGTCTCGCTCCATTTGCTCGGCACTTGACTTTCGATAAGATGACGTATAATTCACATTGTCTTTTTGTGATCTATCACGCGAATCATTTTCATTTCGAACAAAAGATGTCACATTCTCTTGTGGACTAAATAAATCTTGTTCTTCAGGGGTTTGAATTTGTTCAGGAGAAATTACTATATTGTCTTGCACCTCATCTTCTGCAGTTGTAAACTCCCATGGATGAAATATGATGGCTTCTTTATAAGTAGCAATCTGAAAATAGACAAACAACGCCACATGGACTACCACAGTAATCAATATTCCAAATTTGTGTCGCTCAATAAAATCAGTTATTTTGTTCATCACTCCTCCAAACTAATTAATTGCTTCTTGGTGGCGTCAAAATAGGTAATGTTCTGATCTTTTATTAACTGGTAGAAGTTTGGTTTTAGTTCCAGAATTCTATCATAAATCGGTTCTAATAAAGTATTATTTTCGATTGTCAACAAACCATAAGATGCTTCTTTTTTCACCAAAAGAATAGTAATTGATATTCTTTTAATTGACTCGTATTCAATTGGAATAATAACTTCATTTGTCAATCCAATTATTCCAATTTTACTCTCTTTTTCAACTATTGCATTCCCATTTTCGAATCCAAAAGCATAATCGTATTGATATTCTATTTTCAACCTTACATCTTTACTTGAATAACCCCAACCTTTCCCTTTTGTTACTGGGATCAGTTCACCAAAATCTCCAATTCCGTTAAAAATAGCGGGCAATACAGATTTCCCAAGACTATCCATCATTGCGTATTTATTTTCTCTTTTCAAAATCACGTGGCCATTATTAAATTGTGAAAATTGCATGTAATTTGGGTAAAGAGAATGTTCCATCGGAATGGCTATTGTTCCATCTCCATTTACAAATCCAAACTGACCATGCTTTTCAATAATTGCACGATTATTTACAAGTGCACCTATTTGATCAAAACCTGTTTTAAATAAATAGTTTCCATTCGCGTACATAAAATTCATACTATCGCGAAATTCATGCACATAAATTGAATCTTTGAAATGACGCAACCGTCCTTCTTGTGTGGAGACAACAAATACTCCATCTAAACCTATAAAACCTCGTTCACTTCCTTTTCTAACCATAGCTATTCCATTTTGGAAAGAAAATGCTTCATCATAAACAGTTGAAAATGCTAGAGAACCATCTAAAGTATAATATTGATATCCATTTTCATCTTGTACAAATGCAATCCCTTTTGAGAAAGAACCGATGTCTAAATATTCAGGTTTCAAAATATAAGCACCTGATACATCAATCATTCCATATTTCTCATTTTCTATAACAATTGCTCGTCCTTGATCGAAATCCATTGCTTCCTCAAACTTGTAATCAATAAGTTGTTGACCATCCTTATTGATATATCCATAAACTCCATCTTTTATAACAACCGCTAATCCATTATTAAATTGTCCGGCATATTCATAATTAGGATTTATTATGCTACTGCCATTAACATCCATAAAACCATATTTTCCATTTTGAGTGAAATGATACAACTGTTTTCCCACCAATTTCAAGTCATGCGCAATTAAATCTTTAAACGGGAAATCAGGATAGTCATTGGCAAATTCTTGAATCGTTTCCTTATTGTAATCAGCTATTGACAGACGATATAAGCTTGTCCATGCATCATTTATAAAAACATTATCGTTAAAAAGTCTTATAAAACTCCTATACGCTGAAATGGTACCTTCTTTAGTTTCTATAGAATAGATTTGAAAATGAGCATCTCTCACCAAAGGACTGTCAGAGAAAATTCTAATGAAGCGGACATAACTTTCAGTATCTCCAGACGCTACAGTCTCATCATATTGGGCACGAAACAAAAGGGATTGCGCCTTGTGTCTCCAAGCACTATTTTTATATTTTTGAAGATATTCTTGATAAGCGAAACTTGTTTCAATTTCTTGGGCCCATAAAAATGCCAAAGAATCTCTTCTTGTTTCTGCAGTATTGTTTTTTAATGACCACGGGTATTTGGCTATGAAATATTGATAAGAAAGCACAGAATTTTCTTTTACGGCATTACTAAAAGCTAAATCACCGACCTCTTTCCTATGTGATTTTGCTTTTTCAATGTTAAAATCAAGCTTGTCCTCCCATTTGAGTTGATCTCTTTCTTTGGATTCTTTAAAAGCTTCAACGGAAAGTAAACTGTAATGATATGCTGAATCTTGATTGTGAAATGGATTATCATTCCTAAAATAAATAACACTCAATCCGTAAGCAGCGGGTGATTGATTCCTTTTTAGTGATTTCTCAAAGTGTTTTTTTGCTTCAAAATAATTATAAGCATCAAGAGATTCAAAACCTTTGTTGATTTTACAAGCGCCCAAAATTAAAACAATTAGGCCTGTGATTATTATTGAAGTATATGTTGTTCGAATCATCCCGATTTATTGTTAGACAAAGATAAAAATTACATGTCAACCAAAAACTTTATTAATACAAAGGACATAACTTTTTATAAATTCTTATCAAGTCAACAATGTTCTAGGCTCTAGTATCGGTTATTTCCGTATTAATTATCACGTGAATATTAACTTATATTGAAGAAATGTATACTTAAATTAAAAATAAAATGCTGTCATCCATCTAGTTATTAAATGAAATAGAGTATTTAAATCACTCTATTCACTAACACACAAGTGACTAAGTTCAACAAAAGGCTGAAAGAACAAAATTAATAAAATTCCATGATCCCTTTTACTTTCTTCTCTCTTCAATTTAAATCTTCTTATTTTTACATTTCAAAATACCAGAAAAATGAAATATTTAGCACTCTTAATCTTAATGCTTATCGTAACTTCTTGTTATAAAGGAAAAAGTGTTGATCTCATTATTCACAACGCAAAAATCAATGTGATGAATGACAAAATGGAAATTGCAGAAGCGATTGCTATTAAAGATGGTGAAATTTTAGAAGTAGGTCCAGAGAGACAAATACTCAACAAATACAATGCAGATATTATCATAAATGCACAATCAAAAGATGTTTTCCCTGGCTTCCATGATGCTCACGGACACATTATGAGTTTGGCAAAACAAAAACTCAATGTTGATTTGCGAGGTACTCGTTCTTATTACGAAGTGATTTCAGAGTTAGAAAAGCATCAAGATAAAGTCAAACAAGAAATTTTAATTGGTCGTGGTTGGGATCAGAGTATGTGGAATGAAAAAGAATTACCAAACAATGAAATGTTAAATGAAGCTTTTCCAGATATCCCTGTGGCGCTAACCAGAATAGATGGTCACGCAATGTTGGTTAATGAAGCAATGTTGAAACATATAGGAATTACTGATACAACAAAAATTGAGGGAGGAATTATCAAAAAAGAAAACGGAAGACTGACTGGAATTCTTTTAGATCATGCATTAGATTTAGTTAATTTTAATTTACCCGAACCAAGTAAAGAAGAATTAAAGAATGCTATTCTAGAAATTCAAGACGACCTTCTAGCAGCAGGAATAACCCATGTACATGAGGCAGGATTGTATAAAAAGGATCTTGATCTATTCATAGAATTAGCAGATGAAAATGCGCTAAAGATTTACGTTTATGCCATGTTATTTACAACGAAAGAAAATATAGAATTTGTTAAGAAGAATGGATATTACAAAAACAACCATCTTTCTGTTCGCAGTTTTAAAGTGATTGCAGATGGAGCATTAGGTTCACATGGCGCTTGCATGATTGATCCGTATTCTGATGATTCATTAAATACTGGAATTTTATTAAAATCTCCAGAAGAAATTAAAGAAATTTTCAGAACAGCAAAAGAATTGAATTACCAAGTGAATACGCATTGTATAGGCGACTCTGCTAATCGATTGGTTTTAAATATCATCGATACTTTGATGAATGATGTTCAAGATCACCGTTGGAGAATTGAACACGCACAAATCATAAAACCATCCGACTATAAACTATTCAGATCTTCTGGCGTTTTACCATCTGTTCAACCCACGCATGCAACATCTGATCAACGTTGGGCAGAACATCATATTGGAAAAGAACGTTTAAATAACGGAGCCTATGCCTACAATAGTTTACACAAACAATCTGGAATGATCTTATTTGGAACAGATTTTCCAATTGAACATTACGACCCGTTTGCTACGATTCATGCTGCAGTTCAAAGAAAAAACACGAACAATGAACCCATTCAAGGTTTTTTGAAAGAAGAAGCTGTTTCATTAACGACAACCTTAAAAGCAATGACACTTTGGGCAGCCTACGGATGTTTTGCGGAATCTGAAGTTGGTACTTTAGAAAAAGGCAAAATCGCTAATATTTCTATTTTTGATCAAAAAGTGATAAGCACTTCTACTTTTCTTCCAAATTATTCTTGGGTTACTATTGTGGATGGAGAGATTGTTTTTGATATGAGGTGATTTATTCAGAAATTACAAGTTTAGAGGTCAATACCTTCGAATCATATTGAACATGCATAAAGTAGAGACCCGGAACATTATTAGATAAATCAAACTTTGATTCGTAGCTATTAGAACTATAAATTTTCTGACTACGTGAGTCAAAAATAATTATGGAATTTATATCGCTTGAATTGCCATCAAAAAGTATTTCGAATTGTCCTTTTGAGGGGTTTGGATAAATAGTAAGACTTTCTTCTTTTAGGCTTTCATATTTTTTAATACTCACTATATCTTCATAAGTATATTCCCCATTAAAGTCGGTTTGTTTTAATCGGTAATATGAAACCTCCTCAATGTGAGTCCTGTCTGTTAAAGTATAATTTAGTTGAGAAGTTGAATTTCCAGCACCATTAACTGTTCCGATTATGTTCCAATTTTCCCCATCACTACTTTGCTCTATAGTGAAAAAGTCATTATTTGTTTCTGAGGCTGTGCTCCATTTCAAAACCACATTTTGTTCATTACGTTCGCCAGTAAATGAAAGTAAACTAATAGGAAGAGACGCAAAAGCTCCAGGAGAAGAAACATCTCCTTTATCCAAAGCTATCGCACCAGTAGTAGTAAACATCCTTCCTTCTAACTTTACATTAGCCCCCATAGAAACTGCTCCGTTAAGTGATATCAATATTCCTTTCATTTCTGTATTTGCTGCCATTGACATAGCTCCTGCTGATAGCCAAAAAACATTAGCAGCCTTAGCTTCATTAATTAAAATCACTTTAGATGAAGCTCCTGTGCTAAATGCGCCACCAAATCTTAAAACAAAAACTGAAGACGGGTCTCCTTTAGCATCCAAATATAGGATTCCTCCTAATGAGCCTGCTCCATCAACATTATAAACTCCAGCCAAAAGTGTATCACCATTTCCAAAAGCTGGTGCATGATCAGGGGAGAGTGTTGCTGTCATGGCAGCTCCTTGGTCGTATGCAGACTGTACATCATCAACAGCTACTTCTGTAGCAGCATTTGCTTTTTCTGTACTACCAGTTACTGTGCTAGTTTCAAATCCTGTTACTGCACCTAAATCTGTACCCATACTACCATTAACAAATGAAGACCCTGTATTACCAATTGCTCCATTTGAAGTATATAAGACAAAGTTTTCTGCTTTTCCTAAATCTATTGGCTGAGAAAAAGAAAACATGGAAATAAACATTGAAATCAATAATACTCCAACAGTTTGCAATACGCGTATATTTGTTTTCCATTGATGAACAATGTATTGAAAAGGAAAACTTCTCTCTTTATTTCCAATCTCTGAATGATTTATAGTAGTTGTTTGTTTACAAACTACTAACTCATTTAAATCGTTTACTCTATTTTCGTTTTTCATAATTTTATTCTTTACTCAAGTGAAATATTTTATTTATAAATTAGAATCGCTTCTGAAACGATCGAAAAACCTAGTAAATAATAATTTCAATTTTTGGATATGTATTTAACAACACTCTCTATCGAATAATAATGCCGAAAAAATAAACTACTCACAAACAGATACTTAGATAATTAATAGGGAAGAGAAAAATTCCCAAATCGAGAAACTAATCTCAAATCAAGACTGTCTGCTCAAGTTCAAAGGAATGAGAAGCATTGAGTATTAAAGAAAGCTTGAAGTTGAAAGCTTAATAAAAAAGGTGACTGCAAAACTCCAAACAAATAACCCCTAAAACTCAGTCCTGAATTTTAAGTATATATGAGAAGAGTATAACAATCACCTTCCTACTTACACTGCTGTATTCCTATACTACTATAAATACACAATCAACATAGAAAAAATGGTACCACAAATCCAAAACAGAATACACTCCTGATTACAAGTGGATTAATACTTTTTCAAAAACAACAATTATTCCAAATGGCGGAAATACTCCAAATTAAAGACCATCTAGCTAAGGAATCTCAGAACTTTTATGAAAGATAGTTTTCTAAAGAAACTCACATGAATGTAATAGACTTCTAAAGGGCATCTCTAATAACTCTGTTTGGAATGATAAGGCAGTTATTTTTTTCAGATACAAGGCGCTGAAAACGGAATTTAGCTGGGCTAAATGAGTATTTCGGCAACGAAGTAGTTGGAAGAAAGAACAAGTTAGCAACCAAAGTAGGGTTTTTAGAGGTGCCCTTAAGAGAGGAAATCAATTTAGAATGTGAGCTGAAACTAGAAATTTTATAATTGAAAAGAACTTTCATGTCAAAAAATATAAGGTGTATTTTCCAAAAATGGGAAAAGAATAACCGGTAAACCTCAACTATAAAAACCCATAGAACAAAGGCTTTAAACTTTAGACATTTAGTACAACAATAATCAAACAATTAGTGCCTTTCCTGTTTTATATAAGCTATATTTACACTTTAGGACGCTATATAAGTATAAGTCTGTTTCCTTATGGGCCTTTTCCCAAATTAGGAAGGATTATTCAGGTTAAAACTAATACTCAACAACAAATAAGCTTATGAAAACTTCACCTAAAAAGATAAAGATATTTTGTGTAGAGGACGACTTGGTTTTTGCTAAATTTTTAAAATATCGATTAAGCCTTAATCCAGATTTTGAAGTAACAGTTTTTAACACTGCAAAAGAGCTTTTATCCTCACTTTCTCAAACTCCAGACATTATAACAATAGATATTAACTTACCCGATATTCAGGGAGACGAACTTATTGGTTTAATAAGAGAACAAATACCTTCGGTAACTCTTCTGGTAATTTCTGGACAGGAAAACATGCAGGTAGCAGCTTCTTTATTTAGATTAGGTGTTTATGATTATATCATAAAAGATGAAAACGCGCTTGATCGCATTTGGAATGTAGCGAATAATGCTGCAGCTCAAGTCTCTTTAAAAGAGGAGGTAACAGTTCTGCGCGAAGAGGTGAATCAAAAATACAATTTAACTACTTTTATAAAAGGAGAAAGTATAGAGATGCAAAAGGTTTTTTCAAAAATAGAAAAAACAATTTCTTCTGATATCAATGTTATAGTAACAGGTGAAACAGGAACTGGAAAAGATTTGGTAGCAAAAGCCATTCATTTCAACTCTAAAAGAAACAAAAAACCGTATGTCGCAGTAAACGTTGCCGCAATCCCAAAAGAATTGGTTGAAAGCGAACTATTCGGTCATGAAAAAGGTGCTTTTACTGGAGCTCATCAACAAAGAATAGGGAAGTTCGAAGAAGCAAAAGGAGGAACTTTATTTCTTGATGAAATTGGAGAAATGGACATTACGATTCAAGCCAAGTTGCTAAGAGTTCTTCAAGAGATGGAAATAACCAGAGTTGGTGGAAATAAGGTCATTCCATTAAATTTCAGGTTGATTATTGCAACACATCGTAACTTACAACAAGAAGTAAAAGAAGGTCGCTTTCGAGAAGACTTATACTACAGACTCATAGGGTTCTCAATAGAACTTCCCCCGCTCAGAGACCGTGGAAAAGATGTGATTTCTCTTGCTAAGTATTTTGCCAAAGAATTTGCTCAAAAAAATAAGCTACCCGAAAAAGAATTAAATAGTTGTGCGAAAAGTGCACTTTTAAAACATCCTTTCCCCGGAAACGTAAGAGAACTAAAGGCGATTATTGAAACTGCTTTCGTTTTAGGAGAAGACGAGAAAATCATGTCCAAAGACATGCAATTGGACAATTCAATAAATACGGAAATCAACTATAAAAACGCCAATACTTTAGAAGAATATACCATAGCAATTATTCAAAAAAAGTTGACCGAAAACAACAACAATGTCAACCGAACTGCTAAAAAGCTGGACATGGGTAAATCAACCATTTATAGACTTATTAAAGAAGGTAAAATACAAAACTAAATTTCACACAATGGAAAGCTTAATATATGATTTTATAGACCATATAAGAGATGGAGTTCAAATTTCAGATCTCAATGGCGATATACGTTATATGAATTCAATAGCCAAAGAAAGGATTGGCATAGAAGGAGATGTGAAAAATATTAACGTAAAAGACTTTGAGCCATTATTTGAGAATGAATTAGTTTGGGAAGAACATGTAAAAGAACTTAGAAACAATGATTCTTTAACAATCCGCAGTGAAAACAAGAATTTATTAACTAATAAAAAAACACCAGTTGAGGTATCTGTATTTATTAAAGAATTTGAAGGGAAGGAATATATTTTAGCAATTTCAAAAGATATAACATCCATCATTCATACTGAAAATTTACTTGAGAGAAGAGAGAAAATGCTGGAAGCAACTGCAGAGGCATCAACAGAACTTTCTTGTAGTGTTGATTTATATGACTCAATTGCTAAATCACTCTCTATTATAGGAGAGGCTGTAAATGCTGATCGCACCTATTTATTTGAATTTCATAATAGTTCAGAAAATGAAAAATTAATTTCTCTACGCTTAGAATGGAACTCGAATATTGCGGAGCCTCAAATTAATAATGCTGATCTACAAGACCTATCTGTTCAGCCCTTGGTAGAGTTCATTGACTTTATGGAAAGAAACGAGCCTTATCAAGCAATTGTGTCTGATTTACCAGAGCAATCAACAATAAAAACAATATTGGCTAATCAAGGAATAAAATCAACACTTATCATTCCAATATTCTATAAGGATACGCTTTGGGGTACGATTAGCTATAACGATTGTCAGAATAAACATATTTGGAACTCCCTTGAAATTTCTATTTTAAGAACTTTCTCAAGTAACATTTCGCTAAACATTGAGAGGCAAAAAAGCTTAACAGAAGTAAAAAAACTTGCTTCATTTCATTTACAAAGTCCTGAACCTATTATCAGAATAGACTTAAAAGGACAAGTCGTTCTAAGGAATAAAAACGCTAAAGAAATTGAAGAACAAAAATTAAAGCTTAATAAAGGAGAATGGATTGATTTTACTGAATTATGTTCATTGATTATAAAAGACATGACTCATGGTAAATGTTTAAGTCAATACGAAATCAATTCTAAAAACGGAAAACATTATACTATAACTCCTAAATACATAAAGGAAGAAAAATACATAAACCTATATTTCAACAATATAACGACATTAATTCAAACACAACAAAAGCTTGAAAATGCTCAACAAATTATTGATAGAATTGTCAACAATATTCAAGATGTAATTTGGTCAGTAGATTTATTAAATCTTGAGCTTATTTTTATTTCTCCTACAATAGAAAATTTAATCGGTTTTACAAAAGAAGAAGTTAAAGCGAAAGTGAAAAACTTAAATATTCTAAAACTTTTTGAAAGAAAAGATTTGATAAAAATGAAAAGAGATCTAAAGAAGACAGGTAAAACCGTTCATAAAGTATATGTGAAAAAAGAAAGAAAATGGTTGCGCTTAATAATCAATACAAAAAAAGACACTAAGGGAGAAATCATAAGACTTGATGGGTATACTAGTGATATTACCATAAAACGTCAATATGAAGAGAATTTAAAAACTCAAGAAGAAAAGTACCGCGGCATCATTGCTAACATTAAATTAGGTTTAATTGAAGTAGATGAATATCAACGCATCATCAACGCTAATGAAAGTTTCGAAAAAATTTCCGAGTATTCGCAGAGTGAATTAATTGGTAAAGATTTAACCGAACTTTTTACTAAAGAAAGTGACAAAAAGAAGATTAAAGATAAAAACGATTTGCGAAAAAAAGGGATTGCAGACAGTTATGAAATCGAATTCACTACAAAAACAGGAAAACTAAAATGGTTTTTAGTCAGTGGAGCGCCAAATTATGACGAGAATGGCAGTTTGATAGGAGCTCTGGGTGTATATTTGGATATAACTGAGCAAAAGAGAACCCAAGAAAAAATGCAAGAAGCTCAGAAATTAGCAGAAGAATCCAATGCCGCTAAAGAACTTTTCATCATCAATATGAGCCATGAGATTCGTACTCCACTAAATGCTATTATTGGTCTTTCTCATCAACTAAAACATTTTAAACAAGAAGAAAAAGGCTATGAATATATCAATTACATTATTGACTCAGGGAATCATTTACAGTCTTTAATTGATAACATTCTAGATTTCTCAAAGATAAATTCGGGAAAGCTTGTGTTAAATGAAAAGGGTTTTAATCTAAAAGAAGTCTTCAACGAAATAGTTTCAATACTATCCCCTTTAGCACAAGAAAGAGGTTTAGAATTTATTTCGAGCATAGATAAAAACATTCATTTTAATGTTTTTGCAGACAGAACTCGAATTAAGCAAATTCTCATTAATGTGATTTCTAATTCAATTAAATTTACAGAAAAAGGGAAAGTCAATTTCAAAATTGAATCTAAAGAATCATCAGACAAACTACAGCTTCTCGACATAACAATAACAGATACGGGTGTAGGAATGAGTGAAATATTTTTAAAAACCATTTTTGATAAATTCTCTCAAGCGGACAGTTCAAGTATAAGAAAAGAATCAGGAACAGGTTTAGGAATGCCAATCACTCAGGAGCTTTTAAAAATAATGAATGGCTCTATAAATATAGAAAGCCAATTAGGTAAAGGGACCACTATTACTATAAAACTTCCTCTCATTTATAACCAAGAATTAGAAGATGTAAAAGAAATACCTGAATTAAATTTAAAAAGCTTAAGTAATAAGAAAATTCTTGTAGTAGAGGACAATCTATTAAATATGATATTAACCAAAAGAATTTTAGAGAATAATGAAATCGAAACTCTTAAAGCAAAAAATGGAGTTGAGGCAATTGAGGTTTTGGAGGATATAGAAGTAGATTTAATTCTAATGGATATTCAAATGCCATTAAAAGATGGTATTGAAACCACAAAAATACTGATCCAAGAAAAAGGAATAAAAACGCCCATTATTGCATTGAGTGCAAATGCATTTAAAGCTGAAATAGATAAATGTTATGCTGTTGGAATGGTGGATTATTTGACTAAACCTTACTTAGAAAATGATCTTTTGAAAACTATTCTTAAACACATCTTATAGAAAATAAACCTAATATTTAAAAACTTGGAAAGAAATAAAAACTACTCACTTGAAATACTTGACATGGTTCAATCTCAAGATGATAAAAAAGAATTACTTACAACATTCATAAGTGAATCTGAGTCCTGTATTAAAGCTTTATATGAAGAAATTGAAGATCAAAATCTAAAGCAGATTTCATTTTATATTCATAAACTTAAGACCAATCTGAAACTTTTCAAGATAAGGGAACTTTACAAAACAATTGGAATTTTAGAGATTAAAATAGAAAGTCTATCAATGTTAGAAATAAAAGAACTCGTTAATAAAATTAATGATGTTTTTTCTAGTGTAAAAAGAGATATAGAGGAAAGTATTAGCTTATAAAAGATTACAACATTGTTTTTTCACGTCTTGATTCCAATCCATTAGGTCAAAACATTTAAAATCAATAAATTTACATATTGCAAATCAATACTTGCTGTAAATTATAAAATATGAAATTAAATACCTCTGCCCTACTGACTTTAAACGTGTTTGTATTTCTATTTGTAAACTTTGGATTTGCTCAATTTGGTTTTATCTACAATGACAGTATTCAAGTTAAAAAAGGAGGGAATACTTTAGCGTTTCCATGGGCTGGAGGATTAAATCATGCACAATTTTCTACAATTGATGTGAATTTTGATGGGTTGGAGGACTTATTCATTTTTGACCGAAGTGCTAATCAGATTCGTGTTTTTAAAACTGTTGAAAATAACGGTGTAAAAAGCTATAGCTATTTATACAACAGCAGAGACTTATTTCCCGACGATATTCGTTATAGAGCCACCATGGTAGATTATAATGCTGACGGTAAAAAGGATATTTTCACTTATGGAATTGGGGGAGTAAAAGTCTATCGAAATACGGGCGATGCAACAAACGGATTACAGTGGACTTTAGAAACGGAAAGGTTGAAATCTATTTATTCTAATGGCACCTTCTCCAATCTTTATGTTAGCTCCATCGATATTCCTGCATTTACTGATATAGATGAAGATGGAGATATTGATGTATTAACATTTCACATTGGTGGTCAACAAGTAGAATACCACAAAAATACATCCATGGAGAACTACGGTATTCCTGATTCACTTGAATTCGAATTAACAGACGCTTGTTATGGGAAATTTATTGAAAGTGATACCGACAATAATATTCAACTTGATTCTAATGTTGGACCTTGTGATCATTCAAACTTCTCAGGAATTCAAAACGGAGTTAGACATGCTGGTTCGAGCTTACTTTCCATAGACTTGAATAACGACAATGCAATGGATTTAATTTTGGGAGACGTTTCTCATTATAATCTAACCGCGCTTACCAATGGAGCTTTGCCTGGCGACACAGCATTAATGATAAGTCAGGATGCCAACTTCCCAAGTAACACAACCCCCGTTAATCTTCCGATTTTCCCTGCTCCATATTATGTAGACCTTAATCACGATGGAATTAAAGATTTGGTAATAGGAACGAATGCCAGCGGTGGCTCTGAAAATACAGAAAGTGTTTGGTATTATCAAAATTTAGGAACGAATGAAAATCCTAACTTTTCTTTTGTGAAAATGAATTTTCTTCAAGATCAAATGATAGAAAATGGCAAAGGTTCCATTCCAGTTCTTGTTGATTTAAATAATGATGGAATGAAAGATTTACTCGTAGGATCCAACTTTCGCTATTTGGATCCATCAGATAAGATTTCAAAAATTCAATATTATCAAAATACAGGAACTGCTAACAAACCAGAATTCACCTTTATTTCTGATGATTGGATGTCACTTTCCAATGCAGGATATGGCTTGCGAATGCATCCAGCATTTGGCGACTTATATGGTGATGGGATAAACGAAATGATTCTTGGAACGGCTAATGGAAGTTTACATTTATACACCAAATCAGGAAATGGACCTGAAGACTTTGTTCTTCAACAAGTAAATATGACAGACAATTTAAGTCAACCAATTCAAGTCGGTGCATTTGCTTCTCCTCAACTATTTGATTTGAATGACGACGGTTTGTTAGATCTTATCATTGGAGAAAAATCAGCTGGATTAAAGTATTACAAGAATATTGGAACACTCACTTTGCCTTCATTTGAATTAATCACAGACGATTTAGGTTCAATAGATATGGGTGAAGCTTTTAGCCCTGATAATTATTCTGTTCCCGCTTTTATTCGTCACGATGACACCACTCATTTGTTTATCGGAAATAGAAAAGGATCGATTTATTACTATGGAGATATAGATGATAATCTTGCAGATGGAGAAGCTTTCACGCTTTATTCAGATAATTACTCCTACATTAATACAGGGGCTTATTCTGCTCCTTTTATTGATGAAATTCGTTCAGATGGCAGATATGAAATGTTTGTGGGAACTGATTTAGGAGGGATTTCGGCTTATATCGCTGGAATTTCAAGTGATTTAATTCTAACAATAAACGAAATAGAACAGATTGAGAAACAGATAAACATCTATCCCAATCCAAGTAATACTGGCCATTTCACTATTGATTTAGGTGAAATAGAAGAAGAACTCATTGTCATGGTATATGATAATTTAGGTCAGCTCGTTAAAAAAAGTAATCAACTTTGGAGCACTTCTCATTTGGATTTATCGAATGCCGCCAAAGGAGTTTATACTCTTGTTTTTAAAAATTCGTCGCAGTTTGTTTCTACTAAAAAAGTTGTGATTCAGTAAAATAATTATGAATTATGAATTATGAATTATGAAAATTTAAATAATTTCAATCTGCGTGCAAAACACTTAGCATGCTGATTCAGATCAATAATGGGAAATCTAGTTAGTGTCTGGTCGGAAACAGATGATTTTTATTCCCGATTTTATCGGGATGAGAGGTATTTATTCAGTCATAATAATTTTTTAAGGTTTTTCCCGATTTCTCGGGACAGGCTATGAGCTTGCTTCGCTGCGGTTTGGTTTTATTTCTTTAGGAGATGCCATAGCATCAGGCGACAAGAAAAAAAGTAAAATAGACTCAAAAGAATCAATTTTAATTTTGTGCTGTTTCTGACCAGACACTGGTTATACACAAATTGAATCCAATCTTCTAGCTATACTTTTAAATCTATTAGCGTCATCACATGTGTGTCACTAATAACTGCATTCGGTGGATTAAAGTAAACCCATACCTCTGAGGCAAAGTCAGAGACATTATCATCCTCATAATCAATTCCTAAAATAGCAAAATTCAATTATTCAGAAACTTATCAATGATAGGTTCAGCAGCATTCCTAATTCAAAAGAACCTTTTATGGAAATATTATAACCAGAAGTAAAAGTATCAGTAGGGCCTTTTGTTCTTGTTTTTCTATAACTCAATCTGTATTTTTCTTTTATTTCATATTTGAATTTAATTTCAAAGTTCCACCACTTCAAAAAATCCACCGTTCATTTGCCCATTACCTTTAGCATCGGAAAAATCAAAATGACCTTTCAAATCTGGAACAGCGTCAAAAATCCCAAACATTGTAGAGCCGGAACCTGTCATTGCAGCATAAGTAGCCCCTAAATCATACAATTTTTCTTTCATGGCATTCAATTCTGGATAAACCGCCAAAGTTGGTTCTTCAAAATCATTAATTAAAATTTTCTTCCAGTTTTCTATTGGCTCCAAAAGTACATTTTCTAATAAATGAGTTGGTGTTTTTGGTGAGATTCTCCCATAAGCATCAAATGTACTAATATGGGTTCCATTATTCACCAATACCAAAGTCTTACCTTTTAGCTGCAGATGAAATGGCGTTAGCTCCTCTCCTCTACCTTTCGCTATTTGCGGAGTTGATTCAATAAAAAACGCACAATCAGAACCTAGTTTTGCGGCTCTTTTGTGTAACTCTTTTGTGCTTAATCCCAATTGAAATAGTTCGTTTAATACTTTTAAGGTAAAAGCTCCATTCGAAGATCCTCCACCTAATCCTCCGCCCATTGGGATGTTTTTATACAAAAAAATTGAAACAGGAGGAATATCAAACTCTTCTTTCAGTAATTCATAAGCAAGTAAAACTAAATTGTTTTTTGTTTCGCCAGGAATAAATAAACCAGCCGATTCGAATTTGAATTCTTCAGCAGTAACAATTTCTAGAATATCCTTGACAGGAATAGGATACATCAATGAGTTAATCTCATGGTAACCATCCTTTCTTTTGGCAAGAATATTCAACCCGAGGTTAATTTTACAAATTGGAAATGATATCATAGGTACAAATTTAGAAATAGCTAACAATTTTTAGTAACTTTCGCTGCTCAAAAAGAATATAAAACATGTCAATATATTTAGATTTCGAAGAACCAATCAAAGCATTAGAACTACAAATAGCTAAGGCACAAGAGATTGGACAAGATGCAGAGTTGGATATGACTGATAAAATCAAAGCTTTAGAACAAAAGCTAGAGGAGAAAACAATAGAGATTTTCGCTAATCTAACTCCTTGGCAGCGAGTACAATTATCACGTCATCCAGAGCGACCTTATACGTTGGCTTACATTGATGCAATTACCCATGGTGATTTTCAAGAATTACATGGAGACAGAAATGTAGGCGATGATAAAGCCATGGTTGGTGGTTGGGGTTCTATAGATGGAAAAACAGTAATGTTTATTGGTCAGCAGAAAGGAATGAACACCAAAATGCGTCAGTTTCGTAACTTCGGAATGGCAAATCCTGAAGGATATAGAAAAGCATTACGTTTAATGAAAATGGCTGAGAAATTCAATAAGCCAATCGTAACTTTCATTGATACGCCTGGAGCATTTCCTGGATTGGAAGCTGAGGAGCGCGGTCAAGGAGAAGCTATTGCCCGTAACATCTATGAAATGATGAACATTAAAGTACCTATCATCTGTATTATTATTGGTGAAGGTGCTTCTGGGGGTGCACTAGGAATTGGTGTTGGAGATAAAGTTATTATGCTCGAAAATACTTGGTATTCTGTTATTTCGCCTGAATCTTGCTCTTCAATTTTATGGAGATCTTGGGATTACAAAGAAAAAGCAGCTGAAGCTTTAAAATTGACTTCCGAGGATATGAAAAAGTTGAAGCTTGTCGATGGAGTAATCAAGGAACCGATTAATGGAGCACATAGGAACAAAGAAGAGATGTTCTCTACTGTAAAACGTGAAGTAAAACGTCAAATTACTTTGCTATCGAAAATGGAGCCGGAAGAACGTTGTGAAAAAAGAATGAAGAAATTTACAGATATGGGAGTTTACAAATAGACTCTCTTATCATTCATATTCAAAAGCTCCAACAATAATGTTGGAGCTTTTTTTTTGGAGTTTATTTTATAATTCAAATATCATTTTGAATATTCAGTATTAACCTAAACCAATTTAAGTTTTCTTTTAATTCTTGAATTTTAATTGTAACTTAATTTAGGAAACGTTGATGAGCTACAATTAAAATGGTTTTGAAACGAAATATAAATAAGTTAATAGATTGAATATTTTATCGATAATCGCTTAAATCAGTCAAATTGATAATTAATTGAATTCTATATCTAAATCATTAGCAACAATTAGCAGTATGGCAAAAAAGTTCAAGAATAAATATCGGATAGGATCAGCAAGATTAAAAGATTGGGATTATAGCAAGAATGCCGATTATTTTCTAACAATCTGCACACATGACAAACAATGTTTTTTTTGGTGAAATAAGTAGCCAAAAAATGGAAATGAATATTACTGGTAAAATTGTAGCGGAGTTATGGCATGAGATTCCAAAACATTTTCCATTCGCAAAATTGAATAGTTTTGTTGTTATGCCCAATCATGTTCATGGAATTTTGGTTATTGATAATCCTGAAAACATCCTTAAAAAAGACATTATCCCCAGAGATTCAGAAAGTTTATTAACACCAACAACCATTAAATCAAGCAACATCCACGAAAAAACAGGCGGAATTACGGGTGATCATAATATAATGAATAAGAAAAATGTGGCAAGAGTTATGCGTTGGTATAAAGGAAGGTGTACATATGAAATTCGGAAATCCAATCCCAAATTTGAATGGCAGCCAAAATTTTACGATATTATTATTCGCAATCACAGAGCATTTCAAAACATTTTACAATACATCATTGACAATCCAAAAAAATGGAATCAAGACAAATTTAAACCGTAGAAAAGTGATTTATCACGTTTCAGACATGGTCGTAAAGGTTTAAATTTGTTCATTAGATTTCAATTCACACATTTTGTTATACGCACCACAGTTGAAACAACAGGTGAAACAACAGGTGAAATAACAGGTACAACAACAGGTACAACCACAGGTATAACAAAAGGTGAAACAACAGGTATAACAAAAGGTGAAACCACAGGTATAACAAAAGGTGAAACAAAAGGTACAACAACAGGTGAAACCACATTATAGAATCACGATTGGCACAAAGTAGAAACGCGATAAATCGCGTTTCTACGGTGCCAACATATGTCAAAACCATACACATCCCATACTAAAATACCAAAACAAAATCCAATTCTTCCAAAACCAACCAACCAACCAACCAACCAATCCCAAAAACCCATCCCGAAAACCCAAACAAATAACACAAAAACCCCCAAACACCAACCAAATATCCCCAAACATCAAAATCAAATCCACCAACTTTATCCCAAACATTTTTTATCTTTGTATTTAAATTAAGACCCTATGTTTGGAAAAGATATGATGGCAAAATTGCAGAAAATGCAAGAACAAGCGCAATTGTCAAAAGAGAAGTTAGATACAATTACCGTTCGTGGAGAAGCAGGTGGGAACTTGGTTGAGGTAGAGATGAATGGAAATAGAAAACTAACGAATCTCTCAATCAACAAACCTTTAGATCAAATGGAAAAGTCAGATTTAGAAGATTTATTGAGTGTTGCATTAAATCGCGCAATTCAAGCTGCTGATGCTGCAAATGAAAAAGAAATGGCCAATTCTGCAAAAGGTATAATTCCAGGGATGTAATGACAAGAGAAGAAATCCGAAATCACTATAGAGCGCTCAGAAAAGAATTTACAGCTGAACAATGCATCTATTATTCACAGCAAATCACCAGTAATTTCCTAAGAAATTGGATGTTTAACCACAAGTTAATTCATTGTTTTTTGCCGATTCATAGATTGAGAGAAGTAGATACTATTCCACTATTGAAAAGACTGAGACAAAACAATAGGGTTTGCATTCCTGTGTCAAATTTCGACAAAAACAATATGACACATAAAATCTTGGATGAACACACCCAATTTCAAGACAATGCATATGGAATTCCAGAACCTATAACTGGAAAAGATGTCGATGTTAAAGACATTCAAGTGGTGATTGTTCCTTTGTTAGCAGTTGACCAACATGGGAATCGTTTGGGCTATGGAAAAGGATTCTACGATCGTTTTTTAGCAGAATGTTCTCCCAATACACTTTTTATAGGTGTTACAATGTTTGACATTCATGATGATTTAAAGGAGGTTGATGAATATGATGTGCCTTTACATTATGTAGTTACGCCAAAAGGAATTTTGCAAACTACAGCTGAACAACCAGCGATTTTAAGATAGGGTTTTTAATTGTTAATTGTCAATGGTTAATTGTTAATTGTTAACGCAATAGGAATTAAATCATTAGAGGATAGTCGACAATTCGGAAAGGTAATTATCGAAATCTTTGAATTTTATCCATAAGTAGTGTCTGGTCGGAAACAGACGATTTTTATAAATTGTATGAATTTTGAGAAATATTTATTCAATCATAATAATTTTTTAAGGTTTTTCCCGATTTCTCGGGACAGGCTATGAGCTTGTTTTACTGCGGTTTGTTTTTTTTTCTTTAGGAGATGCCATAGCATCAGCCGACGAGAAAAAAAGTAAAATATACTCAAAAGAATCAATTTTAATTTTGTGCTGTTTCCGACCAGACACTAAGTAATAGTTGAATTTTGGTCTTCCTCTTTGGAGAGGGATAAGGGGATAGGACTCTTTTTTTTGTTTGTAACAGTTAATTATCAACCATTAACAGGCGTTTACAATTCTAAATTTTCCCCATAATTTTACTAGAACTAAACCACTATAGACTGAAAGTCCATAGGTTTGGGGTTGGTGACTAAAAGTCACCCCGAGGTTTATTTTTCAATAATAAAATTCGTGTCAGAACTATCTTCTGGTCTTCGATGATGCTCCAAATACTCATTGACCATCTCGTCTGTGATATTTCCGGTGCTCCAGCAACCAAATCCTATTGTCCATAAATGATTACCCCAATATCTTTGTTTTAATTCAGGAAATTCTAGTTGGAGTTTTCGAGAACTTCTTCCTTTTAATTTATTAAAAAACCACTTACACTTTTAGATGGAAGATATTCCAAGTGCATGTGAATATGATCTTTGGATACAACACCTTTTAGAATTTGGACATCTTCTGTATCACAAATTTGCTTCAGTAAAGTACGGCATCGAATCTGAATATCTCCTTTTAATACATGATATCGGTATTTGGTACTCCAAACAATATGAACTGTCATTCGTGAAACAGTGTGTCCATTTGATCTTTGTTCTCCCATATAACAAAGGTAATACTTTTAGAAGCTAAAGCTAGATGCACTAAAGTGCATAGTTTTAACTATTTCTGAGACCAATCAACAATATTTTATTTTCCTGAATTATGTAAGGCGCAGTTCTAATTGACCTCACAAATAGATGATTAAAACTAAACTGATTGAATTAATTTAAGAATTTATTAAAAACATTAGGCTTCGCTCTCCAAAAACATCCTTCAATCACTAAAGTCTAAGATTTATATTGATTAATGGATGACATTTCGGCAAGCTCACCACGACAAGCTCCGTGCAACGCTATGCATCGCATTTCTAGGTTGGATTTGGGGTAAAAAAAGAGGAACACCCCGTAAAGATTGTCGTCCCTTATAAAAATTCTTTTATCAACTTGTTGTAATAGAGTTTTTATGAGGGATCTTTTTTATATTAAAGGCAGATTGAATTAAAGAATAGAATTGCGCAGTTCTAACAATAATAATAAATTATTGGGTTACCAAGATAAGTCGTAATTATTTAAAAAGAGATTCCTCGTCGTTTCACTCCATCCTTTAGATTAGCAAAAGTATAATTATTTACAAATT
>Ga0307952_1000402_pt1 | contig 25532 bp, 22 predicted proteins | sample OrgLakmetagen376_FD_201821 | JGI IMG/M metagenome (GOLD analysis project Ga0307952, IMG submission 201821) | Saline water microbial communities from Organic Lake, Antarctica - #376 | ecosystem: Environmental > Aquatic > Non-marine Saline and Alkaline > Saline | place: Antarctica: Organic Lake...
TCATCCCGGCAAACCCGATCATGGACCCGATGGACAGATCGAATTCACCGCCGATCATCAACATACAGGCACCTATGGCGATGATGCCCAGTTGAGCCGACACCGTACTCCAGTTGAGCACCCCGCTCGGGCTGAACATGCCGGAATCGCCAGCGACCAGGATAAATAAGATGAACACCAGAATGGCACCGGAAATTGAACCCAGCTCTGGTCTGCTCAGCAATTTGTTGAGCGTCGACACCTTACGTACTCGTTCGTCAGTGGCTTGGCCGGGCACATTGCCGCCGGGCCGGTTCTCGGGGGTAGTAGTAACCGACATGTCTAGGACACCTCATTGGTTGTAATTTTTTTAGGCTGTTTCATGGCGTTGATCAAACAGGAAGCGGCGCTATTTTTTTTATGCCGCCGTACTGGTTAATGCTAGAATAGAATAAATTTTCTATTTGTCAAACAAAATGGAAATTACCTTTTTTATTTCTCTGCAAATGCTTGACAAAACCCCAAGTCGAGTCCATCTTTCTCGCCAGATGGAATTAATTTTCCATTTTAACTCGTTAGAGAACAATAATTTCATATTAATCGGGTTAGGTGTGCACAACTATAGATGGCTAGGATTAATCCGGTGTCAGTGCCACTGCCCAGCGAGGAGAGAAAATAATGAAACCTATAAGAAAGACCCTCTTTACCCTACTGTCGACAAGCCTGCTGGTTATCGCAGCCGCCACTGCCCCCATGAGTGCAATGGCCCAGGAACGCTTTGTGCTGATCAGCCACGCGCCAGATTCTGACACCTGGTGGAATACTATTCGCAATGCGGTGAGTGAAGCCGGGGAAGCCATGGATGCGGATGTTGAATACCGCAACCCCACCAATGGCGATTTAGCTCAAATGGCCCGCATCGTTGAGCAGGCCACCGCCTCCAACCCAGACGGCATCATTGTGAGCATTGCCGATTTCAATGTTCTGGAAGCGCCCATCAAAAACGCCGTGCGTCGTGGCATTCCAGTCATTACTATTAACTCCGGAACGGCAGAACAGAGCCGAGAGTTGGGTGCTCTGCTGCACATTGGTCAACCAGAGTATGACGCCGGTTTTGGCGCTGGTGAGCGTGCTGCGGAAGCGGGCGTAACGGAGTTTGTGTGTGTCAATCACTATATTACCAACCCCGCCTCTGTAGAACGCTGTCAGGGTTATGCCGATGCCCTGGATATGGATCTGAGCGGTCGTATGATCGACACTGGTATTGACCCGACGGAGGTTCAGCGTCGTGTAGAAGCCTACCTGCGCCAGCATCCGGAAGTGAATGGCATATTGGCTGTGGGCCCCAACTCAGCTCATCCCACCATAAACGCACTGGAAAACATCCGCCGGGACGGTGACGTACACTTTGCCACCTTTGACCTGAGCGGCAAGATTGCCGATGCTATCAAGTCTGGCACCATTGCCTTTGCTATTGACCAGCAACCGTACCTTCAGGGTTATATGCCGGTAGTCATGCTGTCGCTGTACTCTCGTTACGGGATCATCCCCAGCAACAACATGAACTCGGGTCCTGGTTTCATTACCGCCGACAACATCTCACTGGTAGAAGAACTGGCAGGTGAAGTTCGCTAATCTGCTATTGGCAGGTGGTGCCCGATTCGGGCCTCACCTGCCTCATGCTGTACCCACTTGAAATCATAAAAACTATCCCACTATTGCAATCTTGGAAATTTCATTCCATTTTGAGTGAGCTCTAACACCACTCGAACAAAGGATATTGCAAATGACGGACATCACTATCGCGCCCGAAACCCTGAGCGATCTGCAGAATGCCATTACTGAGCGTTACGACAGCTTCAGTAAGCGCCTGCGTCAAGTCGCCCAGTACCTGATGGATCATCCGAGCGAGATCGCTTTTGGCACCGTCACAGTTATAGCCAAGGATGCCCAGGTACACCCGTCGACTCTGGTGCGGTTCGCCAATGCTCTTGGCTACAGCGGATTCACTGAAATGCAGAGTCTGTTTCAGCAAAAGCTATTGCAGGACAGTCCCAGTTATACCGAAAGGATCCGGATCGCCAGAGAAACCCTGGGTGATCCGGGTACCCAGTCTCCGTCCCAGTTGCTAGGCGAATTCACGCATGCCGATACCATGGCATTACAAGCCCTGGAGAGCCATATACCAGCTGCCGATCTGGACCAGGCCATTGATATTCTGGCCGGTGCCGATGCCACCCACATCATTGGGGTGCGGCGCTCCTTCGTACCAGCTGCTTACTTTGCCTATGCCCTGCGCCACATTGACCGCCGGGCCCACCTGCTCGACAACGTCGGCGGTATGATCCGCGAGCAGGCCAGTACCATCGGCAGTAACGATGTGCTACTGGCCATCAGCTTCCGGCCCTATGCCACCGAGACCGATGAAACCGTGCGCATTGCCGTTGAGCGCGGAGTGCCTATCGTCGTCATTACTGACAGCAAGCTGAGCCCCTTGGTCAGACTTGCCACTGTCGCTTTTACACTGCCGGATTCCGAAGTCCAGGGTTTTCGATCCCTGACGCCTACGCTCTGCCTGGCTCAGTCACTGGCCATCGGACTGGCGTATCGACTTGATAAAAACCGGTCAATGGTTCACAACCCAGCCTGACCCACAACTTTATTGGAGACCTTTAATGATCAACATCTGTCTGTTTGGCGCCGGGCGCATTGGCGCCATTCACGCGGCCAACGTGGCCAGCCATCCCCAAGCAAATCTGCGCTATGTAGTCGATCTGTTTGAAAAATCTGCCCAGAAGCTGGCGAGCACTTATGGCAGCACAGTGACCACGGTGGAAGCCGCCATGGCGGACCCTGATGTGCATGCGGTGATTATTGCTAGCCCGACAGACACCCACGCAGATCTAATTGAGCAGGCCGCAGCGGCTGGTATAGCAATCTTTTGTGAAAAACCGATCGACCTGAGCGCCGAACGCACCCGCACCTGCCTGGAATTTATCCAGAAGGCCGGTGTCACCTGCCTGGTAGGCTTCAATCGGCGCTATGACCCGAATTTCAGCGAAGTCAAAGCCCAGATCAACAATGCAGCCATTGGTGACGTGGAAATGGTCAGTATCACCAGCCGGGATCCGACACCGCCGCCGGCCCAATACGTTCAGTCTTCCGGCGGACTGTTCCGTGACATGATGATTCACGATCTGGACATGGCCCGCTGGCTGCTCGGTGAAGAGCCCAATGAAGTCTTTGCCACTGCCAGTTGTCTGATTGATCCGGAAATAGGCGCCAACGGCGATGTAGATACCGCACTGGTCACCTTGAAAACCCCGAGTGGCAAGCTGTGCCAGATCAGCAACAGCCGCCGTGCCGCCTACGGTTATGACCAGCGCATCGAAGTACTGGGTTCTAAAGGCATGGCCCAGGCCGAGAACCAGCTTGAAAGCACTGTGGTGATCACTACCGACGAGGGCGCCACTTCAGCCAAACCCCAGCATTTCTTCCTTGAGCGTTATGCCGCCGCCTACCAGGTGGAACTGAACAACTTCATCCGATCGGTTCAGGGTGAAGAACAGCCACTGGCCACCGAACACGACGGTTTGATGGCCCTGGTGCTGGCTGATGCCGCAGTTGAGTCCGCGCGCACTGGCCAGGTCATAAAACTGTAAGCAACGGAGAACCAAACATGTCCCATTTATTGTCAAAACCGCAAGCGCCCGACAAGATCGGCTGCATCCAACGCATTACCCCGCAGTCGGCAAACTGGCAGTACGTCGGGTTTGAAGTCTATACCCTGAAAGCCGGTGAGGTCCTGACCCTGCCCACGGAGCAGACTGAGGTCTGCCTGGTTTTAATGACCGGCAAAGCAGACGTAAAAACCCGAACGCAGAGCTGGTCCGATATCGGCGCCCGGATGACTATTTTTGAACAAGAACCACCCTATGCGGTCTATGTGCCACCGCATGATGAATACACCGTCAACGCCAAAACCGATCTGGAACTGGCCGTTTCCCGAGCACCAGCCGAGGGCAAATACCCGGCGCGCCTGATCCGTCCGGACGAACTGGAATACATCACCCGCGGCGAGGGCACTAACGAGCGCCGGGTCTGCAATATACTGTTCAATGACATTCCAGCAGAACGCCTGCTGGTGGTGGAGGTATTTACCCCGAATGGTAACTGGTCAAGTTATCCGCCACACAAACACGATACCGACGACAAGCCCCAGGAAACCCAGCTGGAGGAAACCTACTACCACCGCATGAACCCTTCTCAGGGCTTTGCTTTTCAGCGAGTGTACACCGACGACCGAAGCCTGGACGAAACCATCACCGTGGAAGACTGCGGCGTAGTAATGGTGCCAGAGGGCTATCATCCAGTGGGGGCACCGCATGGGTACGACCTGTATTACCTCAATACCATGGCCGGTCCGGAACGCACCTGGATCTTCCACAATGACCCGGCTCACGAATGGATGCTGAAATAATGTCGGTTAACGCTAATCAACGCCGTCTGCGTCTGGGCGTTATCGGGGGCGGCCCGGGCTCATTTATTGGCAGTATTCACCGCGGCGGTGCCGTGATGGACGGCCTGTACGAAGTGGTGGCGGGTGCTTTTTCGTCCAATGCCGAGCGCGCCATAGAAGCTGCCGAGGCCTTGCATGTGCCACGCGGTTACCCCAGTGGTCATGCGTTAATTACTGCAGAAGCAGAACGCAATGACCGCTGTGACGTAATTGCCATTATGACACCCAACGACAGCCACTTCGCACTGGCCCAACAGGCCCTCAGATCGGGCTTCCACGTGTTCTGTGAAAAGCCGCTGACACATACGTCTGCCGAGGCCGATGAACTGGCGCAATTGGCAAAAGCACAAAACAGATTGTTTTGCGTCGCCTATGCCTACTCCGGATTCCCCATGGTGCGCCAGGCCCGGGCCATGGTCGCCAACGGGGATCTGGGCGAGCTGCGCCAGGTACAGGTGGAATACACCCAAGGCCATTTGGCGACGCTGACTCCGCAAGAAAGAACGGGTGACAACTGGCATTTCCAGCCGGAAGTGAGTGGTCCCTCCCTGATTCTGGGTGAAATCGGCACCCACGCCTGGCACCTAGCGTCGTTTATAACCGGCGTCGAACCCAGCCATCTTACCGCTGACGTGACCACCGTCGTACCCGGACGCAGTGCCCATGATACCGCCACTCTACTGACCCGATACGCCAACAACGCCCGCGGCACGATTTGGGTCACTCAGGCGGCTACTGGCGCAGAGCACGGTTTGTCAATAAAGGTGTTCGGGAGCAAAGGCGGACTGGAATGGTATCAGCAGCAACCCAATGAACTGATCTACCGGCCGCTGGAACGGCCTCGCCAAACGCTGGTGAAGGGCGGACCCGGACTGTACAGGGCCGCCAACCGGATGACCCGGGTGGTCATCGGACATCCCGAAGGTTATCAGGAAGCGTTTGCTTCCTTGTATCGTGATCTGGCGGAGGCTATCACCGCCAAAGACAGTGGCCAGCCGCTGTCGCCCGACAACGCCTTTCCCACCGCCGAGGACGGTGCCCGTGGCATTCATTTCATTGAAACCTGTCTGCGCTCCGTGGCCAATGGTGGACAATGGGAGCCGTTGCCCTAGAGTTGACGCTGCCCCATCCTCCGAGTTGCTGCAATGCTCTCAGGCGCGGCGGCGATCGCGCCGCGCCGCCAGAGCTGCGTCCAGTGCCCCGACCGACCAACCTTCCTGTATCGCCTGGGTCAGCAACTGCTGGCCAGTCTGTGGTGCCAGACCGCCAACGGGTGGGTCCGTATCCAGATTGGTGGGAAAAGAGTAGCCCTGAGCGACAGTAGCAATCACCCCCTGCAACGCAGTATCGCAGAGACTGCCCGCCTGATAACGGGCCAGCAAAGTGGGAAATACGACCTGACTCATAGCGTCGTGATCCAGGGTTTCCATGGGCACCCCAAAGGCCGATGAGACCTGCAACAGGTTTACCATACGGTGTTGGTCCGGGGTGCGATTGGTACCAGCGGCGTGAAACAGCGCTGGATTGAAAAACACCTGGTCACCCTTTTGCAAGGCCAACTGCACCGCATGCTGAGCAAAAAAGTCTTTGAAGCCTTCGTCCCGCCAGGCCAGATAGCCAAGCTCATACTGATGCGAAAACGGCAGAAACTGAGTCGGCCCGGTTTCCACCGGCATATCGGTATGGGCCACGGCACCCTGAAGTGTCAGCAAAGGCGACATACGGTGCACCGCCAGCGGAAACTGGCTGGCGATTTCGTTGGTCTGAAAGCCCAACGGAAAGTCACGGTGTGGCTGTTGCGCCTGGCCCCCCGGATGCACCACATTAACCTGCGCGGTCAACTGGTAATGCGGCCCCAGCCAAGCTTCGGAAACCGCATGCATGACCGGATTGGCATAATAGTCGATAAAAGACTCCGGATTCTGCTCCGCGGCTTTCTGCAGGGCATTCCAGATTCGGGTATTGGCCCCGGCGGCGGCAAAATGATCACCGGCGATACGGCCTTCTGTTTCCTGCGCCATGATGCGCTCAAACACGCGAGTGTGGGCATCAACCACTTTGGTGTCGGCATAAGCGGCCCGAATGACCAATACACCCGGGCCCGATGACAGGGCACGGTGCAGCTCAGCCAGTAAAGACTGGCGCGATACCGCGCTGAGTCCGATAAAAGCACTGTGCTCATAGATCAGTACGTTCTGTTCCACGTCTGTCGCATTCAGGTAGTCATCCAGCTTTGTCGATTGCTGGCAGAGGGTGGTGAATTCGGCAAGGTCAATATCCGTCGGATCGGCGTGGGTACGAGTCAGCAAGGCAGTCATAGGGTGCTCCGGTTATTATCGTAATGGCTTGATGCTAGGCCCTGACCGTGTTGCAATAAACCCACAAAAACCTCAAAAACACCTCATTTATGATGCTTTCGCCCGACGCCATTCGCCGCTTTACCCTGAAACGCATTGCTGCCCAGGCAGGAGTCAGCAAAGCCACAGTTGACCGGGCCCTGCATGGGCGTGGGCAAGTGCACCATCAGACTCAACAGCGTATTCAGCAGGCCCTTACCGAGCTCGCGGAGCAGGAAAGTCAGGGCCTGGCACTCGGTCGCACCCTGTACATTGATGTGGTGATGCAGGCGCCCAGGCGTTTCAGCCAACAGGTGCGACAGGCGCTAGCGGCTGAACTGGCGAGCCTGGCACCGTTTCGTATCAGCCCGCGATACCATCTTTTTGAGTCCATCACTCTGCCCGATATGGTGCGGACATTACAGCGCTGTCGCCAGTCCAGCTCCCAGGGCATTATTCTAAAAGCGCCCGACGTGCCGGCCATTACAGCAGCCGTGAACGAGCTGGTATCGCAGCATAAGTTGCCGGTGTTAACCCTGGTTACTGATTTGCCTCAGAGCCAGCGCGCGCACTACATTGGCATGGATAACCGCGCCGCCGGGCGCACAGCGGCGTACCTTCTGATGCAATGGCTGGGCAGCAGTCGCGATAGCTGGCCGGCAATCGCCGTAGTCATGAGTAGCAGTCAGTTTCGCGGTGAAGAAGAGCGTGACATGGGGTTTCGCAGTTGGCTGCGGGAACACTATTCACAGGTTCCTGTGGTCGACATCGCCGGCGGCCAGGGCATCTACCACGGCACCTATGAGCGGATGCGCGCAGCGCTAGAAGAACATCCTGCGCTGTGTGCCGTGTACAGTGTGGGAGGTGGCAATGGCGCCATTCTTGATGCCTTTCGCGACAGTGACCGGGTGCTGACCGCCTTCATCGGCCATGACCTGGATGACGACAACCGTCGCCTGCTCAGCGCAGAGCGTATGCACGCCGTGATTGACCATGATCTGCGCGCCGACCTGCGTCAGGCCTGCCTGAGGTTACTGGTAAATCAATGTTACCTTCATGCTTCGGTCATTGCCGATCTACCGCTAACATCACCTATTCAGGTGATAACCCCCTGCAATCTTCCACCAGGTTGAAACGTTGCCAGGCTCAAATCCTGCTGCTGCATACTGGAACTGATCACCAGCAGCAGCACGTAAAAAAGTATGCTTCCGATAATCCCATATTGAACTTAATGCTGCAGCCGTCAATACCTCCATAAGGTCAAAGCCCAGTTGGGAATGAAAGCCAAAGTCTTGGAGGTCTGTTTCCGCATTGATCTGGATAATGACCTGTGCGCAAACCCGGTACTACGCCGACCCCAAGAACCGCCTAACTGGTAATCACGCCTTAGTCATCTCACCCACGGGCACCAAGCTACATTCATCTATGGCCTGACAGCTCCCAATACTCTAGCCAATGGAGTTCGGAGGCGTAACGTTTATTGACGTGACAAAACGGCGCTACAATCGCATGCAAAACTGCAGTTCAATATCGGCAAAAAGCCATGGGTAAAATGGACTCAGTTAATTACACCACCGATCTAATTTTACCTTTAGAAGGGATTGAGAAAGAAATAAAGCCAAGCCTCTTTACTGGGCAGGTATCGCATTTTGTCCAGGCATAAGAACCGGCATGGACCCTCAGTCATCCTGACTAAGAGACACATTTTATAATATAGATGGAGGTAAAAATATCTATAAACACCATCCAGTTTTCCGGCCTGGAAAGCGAGCGTCCAGATAACTATGGAATTCTGTGCGATAGATAGAGCGAATATTTCCTAACAAACGGCTCCACCGGAGGCAAGCTCCAGAGGTTCGAATCCTCTCTTCGTGCCCCACGGAGGGCTTCGATGACCGCCAGGTTCGCCGCATTCTCGCCAATGTGATCATAGTGCTGGCTGAAGGCAGGCGTGCGAACAACGGCGCCTATAAACAGCAGTATCGGTTTGATCCAGCCGACTTCATTCATTACCTGCAGGCTTGGCGCATCAGAGTTCAAAAATACTTTTATTGGTTAATACCAGCCAAAACGTAAACGACCGCTTTGTTTGAAAACACACATCCCCCATTTCTCATTGTACTTCCGGATTTCCCAGCGCTTCAGCAGCACCTAGCAAACCTGTATACGTCTCGGTCACAAGATAAACCGGTATGAATTCCATTAGCGGTCGCATCCGACCCTTATCTTCAAATCCGCTCTGGAAGGGGCTATCACGGAAAAAATTGATAAACCGGGGAAGGATGCCACCACAAAGGTAGACTCCACCCAGACTCCCGAGGGTCAGGGCTGCATTTCCCGCCACCCGACCGAGAATAGTACAGAAATGGCGCAGCACTTGGTGTGCCAAGGTATCCGAACGCTCTAACGCTGCCGCGGTGATTTTATCCGGCGTGTCCAGAGGTGCCGACAAACCCTGGAGTTCGGCATGGGCCTGATAAAGGTTCAGCAGTCCTTGGCCACAAAGAATACGCTCCACCGATACCCGTCCGAAACGGGCGTGGAGAATCTTCAGGACGGCTGCCTCGGTCTCGTCCGTGGGCGCAAAATCAACATGACCTCCCTCGGTCATCAGAGGCACCCATCCGTTTCGGATCGGCATCAGACCGGACACACCCAAACCGGTGCCAGGGCCGATCACCAGCCTCGGACGTTGCGGATTACCCGGGCCGCCGCAGACGTGTATCAGCTTATCTTTGGTGACATGAGGCACGCCAAGTGCCATGGCAGTAAAGTCATTGATAACCTTGAACGTCCGCCAGCCAAACTGTTGCTTGACGACATCGATGTCGAACCGCCAATGATTGTTGGTCATCCTGACTTGGGCTTCGCGCACCGGGGAAGCCACGGCAAAGCAAGCCTGGCTGACGGAACCGACACCGGCACGAGCAAGATAATCCACAATGGCCTGATCAAGGTTGGCGTAGTCCGCGCAGGGCAAAACCTCAATAGCCACGAGCCTGACGCTGCCCTCTGCAACCAGTGCAAAACGTGCATTGGTGCCACCGATGTCTGCTACCAGAGCATAGCTCAGGGCATGGCCTTCTGCTGTCATGCGTCGTGATTCCAGAAAAAGCTAGCGCCCTCCTCCGGGCTGCTGGCGGCACGGCGCATCCAGCCAAACATCTCACGCCCCAAACCGGTATGGGAAGCACTCAGATCCACCGTGACCTGCGTCCGCTGATCCAGTTCCTCACTCGTGAGCGCGACGGCTAGCTTACCGGCTTCTGCATCGACACAGATGATATCCCCATTACGGATTTTCGACAGCGGACCACCATTGGCGGCTTCCGGGTATACATGAATCGCAGCCGGTACCTTACCGGAGGCACCGGACATACGGCCATCCGTTACCAAAGCAACACGAAACCCGCGATCCTGCAACACGCCCAGATAGGGGGTTAACTTGTGCAACTCCGGCATGCCATTGGCTTTCGGCCCCTGGAATCGCACCACAACCACGCAATCCTTATCCAGCTCACCCGCGTCAAAGGCTGCCTTCAGGTCATTCTGGTGATCAAAAATAACCGCTGGAGCTTCCACCCTGTGGTGCTCTTTTTTCACCGCCGACACCTTGATCACGCCCCTGCCAAGATTACCATCCAGCACTTTCATACCGCCGTCGGGAGCGAAAGGTTCTGCAGCGCTGCTCAGTACGGACGGAGCCTGGCTTTCCGCAGCTACCGGCGACCATATCAGTTTGTCATCCTTCATAGATGGCATACGGGTGTATTGCTCAAGCCCCCGACCGACCACCGTTTCGACATCCTCGTGGAGATACCCCTCGGACAACAGCTCGCGAATCAAAAATGGCGTACCGCCAGCGTCATGAAAGGCGTTGATGTCTTCCTCACCATTGGGATAAATACGCGTCATCGATGGCACCACTGACGACAGCTCCGCGTAGTCATTCCAGTCAATAATGATACCGGCCGCCCTTGCAATAGCGACCCAGTGAATCGTGTGGTTGGTGGAACCACCCGTGACCAGCAACGCCACCAGGGCGTTCACGATGCTCTTCTCGTCTACCATATCCGCCAGCCCCAGCGTGCCCCCGTTAGGCTTCGACAACTTCACGACTTGCTCGGTGGCGGCCCGCGTCAGCTCGTCCCGCAAGGGCGTGTTGGGATTGATAAACGCAGCGCCCGGCAGATGCAGCCCCATCACCTCAACCAGCAACTGGTTACTGTTCGCAGTGCCGTAGAACGTGCAGGTTCCCGGGCTGTGGTAGGACTTGCTCTCTGCTTCAAGCAGCTCATCCTTGCCCACCTTGCCCTCAGCATACAATTGGCGAATGCGCTGTTTTTCCTTGTTTGGTAAGCCTGACGGCATGGGCCCCGCCGGTATCAGTATGGTCGGCAGGTAACCAAAACTGAGCGAGCCAAGCAACAGCCCCGGCACGATCTTGTCACAGATGCCCAATAAAACAGTGGCATCGAACATGTTGTGGCTTAAGGCGACCGCCGTGCTCATGGCAATCACATCCCGGGAAAACAGGCTGAGTTCCATGCCTGGCTGGCCCTGAGTTACCCCGTCGCACATCGCCGGCGTTCCCCCGGCAAACTGGGCAACGGAGCCCATACCGTGGGCCGCCTGACGAATCAGATCCGGAAAGCGCTGATAAGGCTGATGAGCCGACAACATATCGTTGTAAGCCGAAACAATAGCCACATTGGCCTTGTTCATTAACTTGAGGGTGTTCTTGTCACCACTGCCACAGGCCGCGAAGCCATGAGCTAGATTGCCGCAAGACAGCGTGCCGCGCTGAGGCGATGACGCCTTCAGGGTGTTCATTCGGTTGAGGTAGTCGTCTCGCGTGCTGCGGCTGCGTTCAATGATGCGCCGTGTAACCTTATCAACTGTCGCGTGCATAGATTTTCTCCAACTATTATTCGTTTTGTGAAAGCAGGGAGATTCAACAATCTGCTGCCAGCACCGTGTTATAGCGCTGCTGGCAAAAAAAATCAGGTAATATCGTTTAGACTTCCCGCCACAAGATCGGTAATAGCGCGCCAATCTTCGGCCTCGATCCGGTCTTTCGGCGTTAACCAGGTGCCGCCGACCGCCACCACGTTATCCAAAGCCAGATAATCCTTCGCAGTTTCACGGCGAATGCCGCCGGTCGGACAAAACGTCACATCCGCAAACGGTCCTGAAAATGCCTGCAATGCCTTTATGCCACCGACAATCTCCGCCGGAAAGAGCTTAAATTCCCGATACCCCATGGCGTAGCCCATCATCATTTCGGAGATGGTTGAAATGCCTGGCAGCAAGGGTGCCTGAGCATTCAGCCCATAAGCAAGGAGCTGCTCCGTTACCCCCGGGGTAATGACAAACTGTGCACCTGCTGCTTCCGCTTCCCGGTACTGATCAACCTGCGTAACGGTGCCAGCGCCTACCCAGACATCCGGCAACGCCTTGCGCAATTGCCGTATCGCACCGAGACCATGCTCCGTGCGCAATGTAACTTCAAGAATGCGTATACCACCCGCCACCAACGCTCTGCCAAGCGGTACCGCATGGTCGGGGTGCTGGATGGTGATGACAGGCACCAACGGGCAGGCTGCAAGCATGGCTTGAACCTGATGGCGATGATGCATGGATAGCTGCGACATAGGGGCTTTCTCTTCCATTGAATTTAACAGTGCAAAGCTCAGCGACTTTAAGGAGTCCAGAATACCGACGACACACCAACGGGACATCAGACATCAGACATCAGACATCAGACATCAGACATCAGACATCAGACATCAGACATCTTCATACCAGCCTCTACCATCACGGGTAATCATCGCAATAGAGGCAACGGGCCCCCAGGTCCCGGAAGCGTATCGCTTCGGTGACGCCGCATGATCTTCCCAATTCGAGATAACCTGATCAACCCAGCGCCAGGCGTGTTCAACCTCGTCACGTCGCACAAAAAGGTACTGGTTGCCCTTCATGATCTCCCACAGCAAGCGCTCATAAGCATCGGGTATGCGCTGGGCATTGAAGGTTTCCGAGAACGTCAGCTCAAGCGGCCCCTGACGTAAGCGCATGCCTTTATCGAGCCCTTGGTCTTTGGTGAGAATCTGCAGCGACATACCTTCATCAGGCTGCAAACGAATAATGAGCTTGTTATTGGCCAGATATTTCTGATCCGGGTCAAAGATATAATGCGGCGCTGGCTTGAAGTGGATAATAATCTGCGACAGCTTTTCCGGTAAGCGCTTACCGGTACGGATATAAAAAGGAACACCGGACCAGCGCCAGTTGTGTATTTCTGCCTTCAGCGCAACAAAGGTTTCGGTCGCGCTACCCTTGGCCGCATCCTCTTCTTCCAGATAGCCGGGAACCGGCTTACCATCGCTCGTGCCCGCGGTGTACTGCCCCCGCACCAGATGGGTTTCCATCAATTCCGGGGTAATAGGCCGAAGCGCCTTGAGCACCTTTACTTTCTCGTCACGAATACTGTCAGCGGACAAGTCAGAAGGTGGGTCCATGGCAATCAGACAGAGCAGCTGCAGCAGGTGGTTCTGGATCATGTCACGCATTTGCCCGGCTTTGTCGAAATACCCCCAACGCCCTTCAATACCAACACTTTCAGCCACCGTAATCTCGACATGGGAGATATGGTTCTGATTCCACTGGGTCGCAAATAAATTGTTGGCGAAGCGCAAGGCGATCAGGTTTTGCACCGTCTCTTTACCGAGGTAGTGGTCGATACGGAACAACTGATTTTCGTTGAATACCTCCGCAAGCTGGTCATTAATTACCTTGGAGGATTCCAGGTCGTGACCAATGGGCTTTTCCACCACCACTCGGGTGGACTCGTTGCAGCAGCCGCCAGCGTTCAGATGGCGGGCGATCATGCCATAAAGAGACGGTGGCGTAGCCATATACACGATCAGCTCGCCACCCCCTTGCTGACGCCACTCGTTCAGGGGTGCATAGCCCGTCTCATCACTGAAGTCGAAACAGAGATAATCCACCCGCTTGAGAAATCGCTCCAGAATCTCCTCGTCAAGCTCATGCTTACGAACGTGCTGCCGGATTCGCGACGCCAATTGTTTGCGGGCACCCTCGGTGTCAACCTTGTCTCGGGCCAGCGCCAGAATGCGGGTTTCCCCGTCCAGCAATTGTGCGCATTCCAGCTGATACAATGCCGGGAACAGTTTGCGCTGGGCGAGGTCACCCAGAGCGCCGAACATTATCAGGTCACAGCGGGTGTCAATCTGTTGGACCATAATTTATTCTCTCAGTTTGTCAGGCGACCTCGGGAAATCATCGGTCGCCGTTATTACGGGCGAATGCGTTTCTCGCTCTCCGGGTCGAAGAACACGACCTTTCTCATGTCGAACATCAGCTCGGCCTCTGCTCCCCACTCCACCGGGTGCTCTGCATCCAACCGGCACTGCACATCCGTATCGTTAAGGCGGATAACCGCGAGCACGTCCGGCCCGGTCGGTTCAGTTACCTCCACCGTAAACCGGCCCTCTGCAACCATCAGGTTATCCCTTTTCTGCTCGTGAGGCTGGCTTATGTGTTCCGGACGGATGCCAAGCACCACCCGCCTGCCTGCCCAGTTCTCCAGATACTCCGGCACTGGCAGGGCCAGTGTGCGGCCGTCACCTCCTTCGACCATGACTGACAACCCGGTGTCTGACCGGTCGACTGTCACTTCAATAAAGCTCATGGAAGGCGACCCCATGAAACTGGCAACGAACAGGTTCTCCGGGGTGTCGTAGACTTCTTTTGGTGTGCCCAGTTGCTGCAACTCACCGTCCTTGAGTACCGCGATCCGATCCGCCAGGGTCATGGCCTCAATCTGATCATGGGTGACGTACACGATGGTGGTTTTCAAACGCTGATGCAGTTTCTTGATCTCGGTGCGCATTTCCACCCGCAGCTTGGCATCCAGGTTGGAAAGCGGTTCGTCAAACAGATAAACCTTCGGTCTGCGCGCCAGCGCGCGCCCCATGGCTACCCTCTGTTGCTGACCACCTGAAAGCCGCGACGGCTTTTTGTCCAGCAATGGGGATATCTGCAGCAGGTTGGCCACCCGCTCCACTTCCTGACGGATTTCCTCTTTCGGCATACGGCGAATCTTGAGACCAAAGGCAATATTCTCACGCACCGACATGGTCGGATACAGCGCGTAGGACTGAAATACGATGGCAATGCCCCGATCCTTTGGTTCCATGCCCGATATGTCCTTACCATCCATCAAAATTGACCCACCGGTGATGGTTTCCAGGCCGGCAATGCTGTTCATCAGCGTGGATTTGCCGCAGCCCGATGGCCCCACTAGAGTCAGGAACTCACCGGACGCGATATTTATGTTGATGCCCTTGAGTGTCTCGTCCGGGGCCCCTGCGTAGGTTTTGCGGATGTCCCGCAGTTCAAGTTGTGACATTGTTGTTCTACCCTTTAACTGAGCCGGCCGTCAGGCCGCGTATAAAGTACTTGCCAGCCACGATGTACACCACCAGCGTTGGCAGGGCGGCGATCATGGCGGCGGCCATATCTACGTTGTATTCTTTTACCCCGGTGGTGGTGTTTACCAGGTTGCTCAGGGCTACCGTTATCGGCTGGCTATCGCCACTGGCGAAGACCACACCAAACAGGAAATCGTTCCAGATCTGGGTGAACTGCCAGATCAGTGACACCATGAAAATAGGTGTGGACAAAGGGAGCAGAATGCGAAAGAAAATGGTGAAAAATCCGGCCCCATCCAGCCTGGCCGCCTTCACCAGGGCATCCGGGATGGCGACGTAATAATTACGGAAAAACAGCGTGGTGAACGCCACCCCGTAGATCACGTGGACCAGCACCAGACCGGCAGTGGTGTTGGCCAGACCCAGCTTGCCCAGAGTTGCCGCCATGGGCAGCAGGACAACCTGAAATGGCACAAAGCAGCCGAACAGCATCATGCCAAACATCAGGTCAGAGCCCTTGAACTTCCATTTGGACAACACATAACCGTTGAAGGCGCCCAACAGTGTGGAGATCAGCACCGCCGGCACAGTCATTTTGAACGAGTTCCAGAAGTACCCTTTGACCCCCTCGCATTGCACACCGGTGCAAGCCTCGGACCAGGCCTTGGTCCAGCCCATGGAGGTCCAGTCGGTAGGAAGCGCCAGCAGATTGCCAGTGCGGATATCCATGGGTGTCTTGAAGCTAGTGATCAGCATGATGATCAGCGGAATCAGGTATACCAGGCACGCCAATAGCAGCACCCCGTAAATGGCAACACGACTGAAACGAAAACCGGTACGAACCAAATCAGTCATGGCGTTTCCCCCTTAGTTCGGAGTACAGGTAAGGTACAAGCAGCGCGAGAATGGCACCCAGCATCAGCATGGCACTGGCAGAACCAAGGCCCATCTGGCCACGGGTAAAGGTGTGTGCGTACATGAACACCGCAGGCAGGTCGGTGGAATAGCCCGGGCCACCAGAGGTCATGGCCATCACCAGGTCAAAACTCTTGATGGCGATGTGGGCCAGCACCATCACGGAACTGAAGAACACCGGCCGCAGGGAGGGTAGAATAATTTTCCAGTAGATCGTTGGAAGGCTAGCACCATCAACCCTCGCAGCCCGCATGATAGAAGAATCAACACCTCTAAGGCCGGCTAGGAACAGGGCCATAACAAAGCCGGAAGCCTGCCACACAGCGGCCATCACGATGGTGTAGATGGCGAAATCGGAGTCCACCAGCCAGTCAAAGCTGAACGAGGTCCAGCCCCAGTCATGCATCAACTTTTCAAGCCCCAGGCTCGGATTCAGAATCCACCGCCAGACGGTGCCCGTTACAATCATAGACAGCGCCATGGGGTATAGATAGATGGTGCGGATAGCACCCTCTTGGCGGATGCGCTGATCCAGGAAAATGGCCAGTACCACTCCGATCAGCAAACAGCTGGCTATGAATAGCCCGCCAAAGATCGCGAGATTCCGGGATGCAACTAACCAGCGCTCGCTTTCCATCAGCTTGGCGTATTGATCAAGGCCAATGAACTCATAACTGGGCAAGAAACTGGAATTGGTAAATGACAGCACGCCTGTCCATAGCATGTAGCCATAAATACCAATGCCAATCAGTATTACGGTTGGCGCCACCACCAGCTTGGGCAGCCAGCGCTGCAGGCCATCCATCAGGCCAGACGGTGCTCTGGCAACCTCGGCAGGGCGATATTGAGTGTGTTCCATGAAAAATCCCCGAATAAACCCGAAGGCCGCCCGGAGGGCGGCCTGGCACGGCATTACATTGCGGACTGGATGGCGGCTGCCAACTGGTCCGTGGTTTTTACCGGGTCCGGGTTGTTGGAGTTGACGAAGTTGGTGACCACATCAAAGATCTGGCCCTGGATGTAGCTGGTGGTCGCCAGGCCATGGGAGAAGCTCGGCACCAGGCCACCATCGTCGGCACTGGACTTGAACGTATCCATCGACGCCTGGGCACAGGTATCGAAAGCGCTCATATCCATGTCGGTACGAACCGGTATGGATCCCTTGTTCTGGTTAAACAGGGTCTGAAATTCCGGTTCCAGGATGGTACGAACCAAGTCTTCCTGTGCTTTAATGCCTTCTTCCTCCGACAGTTTGAACATTGCGAAGGAATCCACATTAAAGGTGAACTGGCCCTCGGTTCCCGGAGCAGGTGCACACAGGTAGTCTTCGCCCGGGGTCAGTCCCGCAGCGGTGAATTCACCCTTGGCCCAGTCACCCATGATCTGCATGGCTGCCTCACCACGAATCACCATGCCCGTGGCCGTGTTCCAGTCGCGGCCAGGGGCATTGTCATCGACATAACTCATCACTTTGGCAAACTGTGAAAAGACTTCTTCCATCTTGTTGCTGTTGATCACGCTCATGTCGTGGTCAACAAAGGCCTTGCGATAATTATCCGGGCCCAGTTCAGCGAGTGCCACAGCATCGAACACGGTTGCGTCTTGCCAGGGCTGACCACCATGCGCCAGAGGAATGTACCCCTCCGCCTTGAGCTTATCGGCCACTTCGAAAAACTCGTCCAGAGTGGTGGGAATCTCAACGCCGACATCCTCCATGACCTGCGGGTTTACCCACAACCAGTTCACCCGGTGCACGTTCACGGGAACGGCTACGTATTCACCTTCGTACTTCATGACATCGGAAATCGTCGGCGGAATGAGCTGATCCCAGCTCTCGGATTCGGCAACGCTGTCCAAACTGGTCAGGAAGCCAAGTTTTGCCCACTCACGAATATCCAGCCCCTTGATCTGGGCCGCAGCAGGCGGGTTGCCGGACACTGCGCGGGTTTTAAGTACGGTCATAGCGGCTTCACCGCCGCCGCCGGCAACAGCGAAGTCTTTCCAGGTGTGACCCTGTTCTTCCATCATCTCTTTCAGCGCAGCGGCTGCCTTTGCTTCACCACCGGCAGTCCACCAGTGCAGAACTTCCACTTCACCGGCCTGAACGGCCGCTGTTGGCATCAAGACGGCCGACACCGCTAGGGCAGTCAGATTTCGCTTGAAAGTATTCATATTGACTCCTTGTTTTTGTAGTGGTTACGCTTGTCAATTATCAGAACCAGACTTCCATCTGGGTACCAAAGGTCCATTGGCTGCCGCCAAAGTCTTCCTGCCCCAGGGCATCACCACTGGCGTAACGGTTGAGTTCGTCGTCCCAGGTAGAATAGCTGGCAAAGACACGGATCTCTGGACGGTTAAAGAAACCGCCTACTTGCGGTTTGAACGTAGGCGCAATGGTGAAACGGGCGTAGTCGCCATCCACGTCGCCGCGTCCTTCATAGCCTTCGGTTTGCAAATCCATCACCTGCCAAGAGGCTTCGTACTGCATCTCGAAGTTGGCCCCCAGTTCATTAGCCAGGCGGGTGCTGAAGGTCAGCCATTGATAGTCATCACCTTCAACATAACGGTCCTTGCTGGTTTCCGCCAAAATCGCCGGGGCAATCCGCCAGCTATCGCTCAGCCGGGTGGTACCGTAGACCGCGACCCGGGTGCTGACGGCGTCTTCATGAAGGTCGCCATCGGCGCCGATGTTCTTGACCTCCGCACCCAGGCCCTGGCCGTGCAGCAGCGCTACCGTGAAGCTACCGTCGGAAGCTCCGAAGAAGCTGTCACCGTGGTAGGCCAGCATGGTTTGCACACCGGAATCGGCCGCTTCCATAACGCCCCCGACCACGCGCTCATCGTTATCCGCAGCGGACATGCCGTTGATCAACCACTGAACGTTGCCAAAATAGTTGTTAGCGGTGAGGATCAGGTTATCGGTGTCCGAGGTGCCGTCGGTGCTGTCCGGGTCAGACGAAAAATCCAGGAAGCTGCGGCCGTAAAGTGAAAAGTTGGACTTCACCGAATCACTGAAAGCCACGTCGTATATACCGGCCCCGGTGCCCCCCAGGAAAACGACATCGCTATCAAGCCAATGGATGTCAAAGTCAAGGTCCCGGTCAAAACGTTTGCCGGCCCAGATAGAAGCATCCTCGAAAATGCCGGAGAAACTGGTCAGGTTGCTGAACTCCACATAGGCTTGGCGCACGTTCAGGGCGCCGTCTCCCGCCGTCCAGTCGTTACTGGAGGTGGTGGAATCTGCAATCATCAGGCGGTAATGAGCCTTGGTGCCATTATCGGCCACGCTCTTGTAGTTAAAGATCGCTTCCAGGTAGGTGTCCGGCTCGTTGCCGAGGCGGCCGACCGCCCCGCCAACAGAACCGGCCGGTGTCAGGTAGGCGCCGCCCGGAGCACTTTTGCCGTCGCTGTCGAGGACCAGCCCGGAGCGGGCGTAAGTGTTGAAGGAAAAGCCCTCCTCACCTCGGGCATGGGGCTCGACGTCCGCCAGCTGTTGTTCCAAGGCTGACAGGCGGTCTTCCACGCTTTCCTGAGCCTGTGCCTGGCTGGCAAACAGGCACAGAAAAGCCATGTTCACAGCAATCACCAGTCGGCGACCGGCTATGGCGTCATTGATTCGGATAGTACGGTTTGATTTAAAGGTGCTCATGATGACTCCTTATTTTTGTTGTATTAACAACATCGGAGTCTATGGCAATACCTGAAAGGTGAACGTATCAAACAGAAAGGCCAGTGTAACATGATTGTTACATGCAAATTCAATGGCGGGGCAGCGTGAGAGTCACGCCCAGCCCCCCACTCGGCCAGTTGGCTATGCCAAGGTCGCCACCATGGCTTTGGGCAATATTGCGGGCAATCCCGAGCCCCAGACCATGGCCACTTCGGTGTTCCGGCCCAAGGCGATAATAAGGCTCGAAAATCCGCCTAAGCTCCCCCTCGGGAATGCCCGGCCCATGATCCCTGATGTGGATAATAAGCTGTTCCGGGGAGTCCTCTACACTGATAATCGCCGTCTCCCCATACTTGATGGCATTGTCCACGAGGTTGCCCAGACAACGCTTTAGCGCCAGCGGTTTACCGCGGTAAGCAGCACAGGCTACTTCCACGACAACACGGGGACTGTCCCCGGTGTAGGCGTCCGCTATTCGACGTAACATGCCATCAATATCGACGAGTTCAACGTTCTCATGGATGTCCGTGTCTTTCATGCTCTGCAGGGCACCTTTTACCAGCAACTCTAGCTCCTGCAGATCGCTTTCAAACCGCTCGCGAATGTCTTCGTCATCGATCAGATCGGCGCGCAGGCGCAGCCTCGTTATCGGGGTTTTAAGATCATGGGAGATTGCCCGAAACATCTGCTCTCTGTCGCTGATGTAACTTTGCAGTCGCCGACGCATGGTGTTGAAGCCACGGGTAACCGCAACAATTTCAGCACTGCCCTGTTCACGAAGTGGCGGTTGGTATTCATCCAGAGGCAGGTCCCGAGCTGCCCTGGCCAGTTTATGCAACGGCCGGGTCTGGCGACGCACCAGCCATGCCAGCACCGGGAAAAGCACGCCGATCATCACCAGAACAAAAACAATCTGCTGGCCGGGGATGCTTTCGTCGTCCAGTGACACATAGGGCGCCGGCAACAATGAAGCCAGGTACAACCACTCACCATTGGCCACCTCCACTTGTGTGACAAGAACCGGAGGTTTGATAGGTTCCAGGGTCAGTGCATAGTGAGCCCAGGACCTGGGTAATGCATCCAGTGGCAGCTCAGTATTGAAGATTCGCAGATCATCAGGATGAACAAATTCAACATACAGGTTGGTCGCTCTTCCCAGCCGGCTTCGCAGCACGGCCTCGACCTCCTCTGTGGCCAGTTGTTTGCGCTCACTGTTTGGCAGCGCACGCATTTCGATGCGCCTGTCATTCAGGGAGACAAAAAAGCGGGAGCCCCCCATATCCCTCAATTGGTCCAGCACAATATGCCGGTATTCCAGCGGCAGGGACTTGAAGAACTGCGTGGTTGCTGCCGTTGAAGCGGCCAGATTTCGGGTGGTATTGACCAACCCTTCCACTTGCTGGGCGCGGAAGGTGCCTACCCAGATCACACTTGACACGACCTGGGCGACGCCCATAGCCAATAGTGTCAGTAGCAGGATGCGGCCAAGAAGCGACGAGGGCACACAACGCCAGACCTTGCGCCCGGTATCAAACGCCCTTTTATTATTCTGCGACATGAGTCACCGTTGCAGCCAGCAGGTAACCCGCCCCACGCACTGTCTTGATCAGCTTGGGATTGCGCCCCTGATCTTCCAGACGCTGGCGCAGGCGGCTGACCGCCACGTCCACAATCCGGTCAAGCGGCATGGACTCCCGCCCACGAGTTACATCTGAAATGGTGTCACGGTCCAGCACTTCGTTGGGGTGAGAGAGAAAAAGCTGCAACAGGGAAAAATCGGCCCCAGACAGCGGGGTGGCTCTTCCCTGCTCAGAGATGAGCTCGTGAGCCAGCGTGTCCAGTCGCCAGCGATCAAACCGGACAAACCTGGGATTGTTCGTTCGGGTGAAACTCGACCGCCGCAACAAAGCCTTTGCCCTGGCCTGTAATTCACGGGCACTGAACGGTTTGGCCAGATAATCATCGGCGCCGATTTCCAAGCCGACCACCCGGTCGGTTTCATCGGAACTCGCCGTCAGCATGATGATGGGAACCTGCGAATGCTCACGAATTTCCCGACAAAGCGTAAAGCCGTCGTCCCCGGGCATCATGACGTCAAGAACAATCAGATCCACCCGTGACTGCGCCAGGCGTTGGCGCATGCCATCCCCCTCGGCAACTGTCATCACGTCGTAACCAACCCGGGACAGGTGCTCATGTAACAGTTCGCGTATCGCCAGATCGTCGTCCACAACAAGAATCGACGCTTTTACATCAGACATTTGAGAACCTTTATTGTTATTCGTACCGTAAACGCCCCTAAATCAGCACCTACATTCCGGCTCACCGAATTGCACACACTGACATCCTCACTCATTCCATGAGGAATCAGCATGAACCCAACCGAACGCAAGTCTGGCGGCAGCATATCACTGATCGGCAATCACGATGTGCCTCCTGATACTCGGCAGCCATAATCGGCAATTGCCCCTGCTCCGCTAACCCAGCCAGCGTATTCAAGGTTCAAACGCTGGGATTTTGCCATCAATCGGGGAAAACGGGGGTTTATTTTCGCGGCCAAAGTTCTAGTGGTTATCCGACTTTGTGTCCGTCCAACCAAAATACTCGTTAACCACAGCGCCAGGAAGTGCCGGATGGCGCCATATAACAATGAACAGCGAGGTCCTGATAGCCTTGCTTATGTAGTTCGTGAACGGCGGCCAACAATCGTACACACCGTCGGATTAAGGTAGCTTCGACTATTTAATTCTCCTCCAACACGTACCGGATGCCTGACCCAAAATGGCCCAGGAAACTCCTTGTAGTTGTGTAGTATTAGCGTTCGAGTACATCAGCAACCTAATCAATTAGCTCTCTGATTTTCCGGTATAGGGCTTTGGGTTTATCTTTTTTCTTCCATTTCTGACCATCATGGTGACTTAGAACCTGGACCGCCAGATCTGCGAGGGCTTGGCGCTCATCCAGCGACCACACACCTGCGCCTTCAACCGCTTCCCGCAACATGCGTTTGCAATTCCCCCCAGGCTCGCACCGATTGGCAACTTGATCTCTGGCGAGGTAGTGCTCGATGGCCGCTAAATCTCTCTGTCCCGGCGTCATACTGGCAAGCCTAGACTCTTCGTTCGCCTGCTCTAGTTTGGCCTGCGCACTCTTTTGGCGCTTGAGGGTGTCTTCTTCATCCAGCGTCATGTGGCCATACCCTGACGCGGTCTTGGCGCCTGCCCCCAGCCAAGCGAGCGCTTGACTCAGATGCTCAAAAGCATCTTTGACCCAATGGGCGGCTGTTGGTGTACGCGGCGCGATTGAGAACAGAAAACGAGCATCTGACGTTACAAGGAATGAAACAGGTACTGGGTTGTGCCAGTCTCCAGGGATACTGTCTTCGGCAAAGGTTTCACCGCCCTGCTCGTACCACTTACCCATGTGTGGCGTCATAATGTCGACCGCAACTATTGGCCTCTCGACGGGGATTGCATCGAAAAAAACTAGATCTCCCGCTTTTCCTGAGTCCGCTTTGCCATTTGAACCGGCATTCCTGCCAAACCACTCATCCAATCGTTCACGCTTCTCGTGACCTTCGCCCTCATCGTAGACACAAGTTTCCATCCAAGCGCGAAGCAGCCCTTTGACTCCAGCACCCGGCAAGTAGGGGGCGCCCAAAACCGGGTGCCAGCTAAAACCATTTTCAGCAGGATGGCTGTTGCCCATGCCCGTAACAAAGTGCCAATCGGTAGCAAACACCGCAAATTCTCCGCCCAGAGCCGAAACCATCTGTATACGACGACGCGCAGCTTCCTTGATGTCCTCATCGTCCCCAGAAGGTCCGACAAGCTCATTAAGCTGCTGGCTGTCTGCCTGCGGATCAACTTTGAAATCGTGATCGTATCCATCGTAAAACCGCTCAAAAAGCAGGCCTTTATGGCCTTCACCCTTAATTTCGGCTTTACGCTTTGTGAAGCAGGTTCTCGCCAATTCCGTTAGTGGCTGCATATCACTCCACCTCTTGCTCAACGGTGATTTGGGCGCGCGCAAAGTCTTTTACCCATGCCAGTAGAGCTTGCGCTTCAGCCTGGGCAAGCTGGTATTGGTGTTGCGTGCCAGCCGTTAGCGCTGGAAGCACGCCATCCTTATCGCTAGTCCCCCAAATTTTGCGCTCTTGAACCAGCCAATCACTCACTGTCTGAAATAGAAGCCGCCAAGCTTTGGATTCACTTTGCCGGCTTCCATTACTTTTCTGCCAGGCAAAGGCAAGTGCCTGGCCAATGCCATTCATCTGGATCATAGCCGGCAGACTGTTGCTATAGGCCTTGAAGCATTTCTGTACGTCGTTTTCCTGCTCAGCTGCCGCGGCTACCGCCATCAATGCGTAATGAGCCCGCTGTTGCTGAATACTGCGATTATCAGATGGGCTGCTCATACCACACCCCTCCGCTGAACCTGTACCTTGCACCACCCCATGCCGGTGGTCTCGTTGCCACCCAGCTGTAAATAAGGGTGTGAACCGAAGAGGTCTGTGGAAAACATGTCCAGAAGTTCCTCTGCACTTTTGTCTACCGATTTCTTGTTGCGAGAATCTTGAGCCGCAATAACACTGTACATAATTGTTTCTGAGGGCAGACTTTCTTCGTACCAGAGCGCCCCCGGCTTTACGGTTTTAGTCTCGTTGTTAATAGCAATGTGCGCGTTCACGGGAATCGCGGCGCGACACAGCAAACTAAACTGATCATCGCTGACAATAGTGAGCTTGGCCGCCAACTCTGCTTCGGTTCGGTCCGAAAGACCTGCTAGCGCTGAAATCAATGCGCTCAGATCCTGACTGCCATCGCATTGATACACGTACTCTTCGAGAAACAAATCACTGATATTGCAGCCTGGGCCTACAATCGCTGAATCCGCAGCAGGCTGTTCAATCTCAACCGGCGTGACTGGCAAACCTGCCCGAGCCTGATCGCGCTGCCAACGTCGAAGCAAATCCGGGCTCGTGACATATCGGAACTGCGTTGTCAGTGAACGCACGGGCAGCAACAGCAAGCGCGCATCAGCAACAAGCAAACTACCCGCATGGTCACTGGCGTTTTCTGTGTCCGGTCCAAACAGCGTAAATAGTCGTTGGCGCTCCATTTTTGCTGTCTCGGCACGGGCTCTAAGCGCTCCTTTTACAGCTGACCCGAAGACTACCGGCCAACCGGTATTATGCTCACGCATAATAGGCAAATCGATGATGTGGTTGGCTGTGCTAGCACCGGCGTGGATAGAGGTTTCCGCTGTCAGGCCGAGTAACAGTGCATGCTGTGTCATGTTGATTATTCCTTGTCGTAAATCAGAGTCAGGCTGCACACAATAAAGTGCCAAATCCAAAATCGGTGCGGCGCCCAATTTGTTTGCCATGCAACGCACGCAAATCGTCTTCCGAACCCTTCGGCTGCACATAAAAGCAGCTGCCAGCGGGAATATAGCTCTGGATGGGCCGCGGTCGGTTATGACGAATATCCCAACCCCCAAAGCGACGAGGTTTTCCGCTAGCGACACCCAGAACCCCTATTTCCCGGGCAAGATCAAGGCGAAAGTGGGGCACCCGATGCTGGTCGCCGTCAAACTCTGGGCACTGGCTCACCTGTTGGCCAACGGCATGCTGCATGACCTGCTGTTGTTCGGCT
>Ga0307952_1000432_pt1 | contig 24488 bp, 20 predicted proteins | sample OrgLakmetagen376_FD_201821 | JGI IMG/M metagenome (GOLD analysis project Ga0307952, IMG submission 201821) | Saline water microbial communities from Organic Lake, Antarctica - #376 | ecosystem: Environmental > Aquatic > Non-marine Saline and Alkaline > Saline | place: Antarctica: Organic Lake...
CGAGCTTAAAGATGGCACGCTGGAAGAAGCCATCGCCCTCACCAGTGCAGCCAAAGCGAATTTCACCGAGCAGGATGTTTACCAACGCGGTGCCCGTATTCTGGAGCAGGCCATTACCCAAGGCACTACTCATATGCGGACCCATGTGGAGCTGGACCCGGGTATCGGGCTGACCGGTTTCCAGGCTATCCGACGACTGCAAAATGATTATGCCTGGGCTATCGGTCTGGAAATCTGTGTGTTTCCCCAGGAGGGACTGCTTAATAACCCGGGCACCGAGACCCTGTTGTGCCAGGCCCTAGAAAGCGGAGCCACCGTTCTGGGTGGTTGCCCCTATACGGACACTGATCCCGGAGGTCAAATCCAGCGGCTTTTCGAGTTGGCGACCGTCTACGACTGTGACCTGGACCTGCACCTGGATTTTGATCTCAATCCCCAAGGGATGACCGTACCTGACGTTATCCGCTGCACCCGGAAGCACGGCTGGCAGAATCGGGTCACCATTGGCCATGTCACCAAGCTATCAGCATTACCACCAGAGGGACTCAGGGAAACAGCCATGGAACTGGCCGATGCAGGAGTGCAGGTGACTGCGCTGCCTTCTACTGACTTGTTCCTGACCGGCCGTGATGTAACCCACAGCATTCCACGAGGGGTTGCGCCACTGCGGAAGCTTGATGAGTGCGGGGTGACCTGCTCTGTCTCTACCAATAACGTAGGTAACCCCTTTACGCCTTTTGGTGATGTTTCGCTGATTCGTCAGGCTAACCTGTTTGCCAATATTGCCCATCTCGGAACCCCCGCAGAACTGGCGCTTTGCCTGGGCTGGATATCAGAGCAGGCGGCACGAATGATCCGGCTAAAAGACTACGGCCTAGCGCCGGGCTGCCACGCCGACTTCATCGTGCTGGACGCGCCGTCGCCATCGGCTGTAATCGCCGCGCTGAGCCAACCTGTAATGGGATTCAAGGCGGGCAGGCAAACCTTTGAACGCAAACCCCCCAGGTTACTGACGCCGTCTGCTTAAACGGCTGCAAGCTATAATGCGCCCCTTGTGGTCAGCTTTGCTGGCCGAAGCGCGCCAACTCGCCGCTGAACAGTTTGCCAATCGGGAGCGCGAGGTCGCCTTTCTTGCTGGTTTTAAGTCCGATGGTGACCATGCCTTCCGCCCATTTGATGGCCGCAGAAACACCATCGATCACCGGCACGTCCAGCTCGTCTTGCAGTCTGGCGCACAGATCGCTCATGCCGGCGCAGCCCATGACAATAGAGCCGGAGCGGTCGGTCGCCAACGCTTGACGGCAGCTATTCAGCACGATGCGGTAGGCATCCGAACCGGGCTCTTCCAAGTCGAGTACCGCCAAATCAGTGGCATGAATGCCCCGGCAGAATTTCGCCATGCCGTAGTTGTGGGTCAGATGCTCGGCCATAATGCAGGAGCGCACCTGCATTGTTACTACCGAAAAGCCGGTCGCCAATACACTGGCCGCGTGCATCGCAGCTTCTGCAATGCCAATAACCGGGCCGGTAGCCAACTCGCGTGCCGCCAGTAGGCCCGGATCGCCGAAGCAGGCGAGTACATATGCGTCGACACCTGCAGCTTCGCCGGAGCGAATCTCGTCGAGCACGCCAACAACACTCAACGCTTCGTCGTAGTGACCTTCGATCGACACCGGGCCGTGCCGCGGGCTGACGGCAATGATTTCGGTGCTGGCGGCAGCGACCATACGCGCCACCACTCCAATCTTGTCAGTCATCGACTGCGTAACGTTCGGATTTATAACTTTGATTTTCATGTGCCGTATCCTGAATTGACTCAATCAATCGCGCGGTGATGTCGCGTGACGCTGGGTATTTGTATCCGTGAAGGTGTCCGGCGGTGCCAGCGGACAAAGCGGCTGCGGCAGCAGTTGTTCAATCACGTGAGCCATCTGCAGCACTCGTTCATCGGAAAAACGTGGGCCGATGATTTGTAGCCCAACCGGCAAGCCACGAACAAATCCTACCGGCACCGAACACGCGGGTACGCCGCAAATATTGAACAGCGGCGTGAAAGCAGCATGCCCGCGAAAGCCAGCCGGCTTGCCACCAATTGTTTGCGGCAGGTCTTCGTCCAGAGGCCATGCGGTCACCGGTGCAGTGGGGCACAGGAGCAAGTCGAAGTCCTCGAAGAAGCGGGCCAGCGACGCATGGATTGGGCGCCTTTGCATCATTGCCTGTGCTATCTCGACCCCACTGCGGCGTGTCCCGGTACCAATCAAATGGGCGATGGTCGCATCCATCTTTGGCGTGCCGTCTCGCCACGCCTCGCCATAGAGAGATGCCAGCCCAGCTTCTTCGCACGCCAGTTCTTCGTAGGTTGAGGTGTTGGCCGGCCAGTGCGGATCGGACGATTCCACCTGAAAGCCTTGCTGCCGCAACAATGCGACGGCAGCTTCCATCGCACCCATCACCTCAGGATCGCAGGCAAAACCGCAACCAAGATCACCACTGAACGCGATGCGTAGTCCGGCCGATAGCGGCTGCACGGCGTCAAGTGCAGTCATGTGTTCTGGCACCAGCATCGATTGTGGGTCAGCCGCATCGTAACCAATGATGCAACGCAGAATCAGTGCCACGTCGCCTGCCGAACGCGCCATCGGCCCAACCACAGATAGGCCCATGCTGGCATCGGTAAAGCCATGGGGGTCAGAGACCAGGCCATGTGACGGTTTGAAGCCGACAATGCCGCAATGTGCGGCAGGGCGCCGGATTGATCCACCGGCATCAGTTCCGAGCGAAAACGAACCGAAACCGGCCGCTACCGCGCTGGCTGATCCGCCGGAAGAACCGCCGGTCGTGCAGCTCTGGCCATCCGGGGTACGCCATGGATTGAGCGTCGCGCCGTACAACAGGTTTTCGGTGACACCCTTTGCTGCGAATTCCGAGCAGTTTGTCGCCCCGATATAGACCGCGCCTGCTGCGCGCAATCGTGCGACGGCAAGTGAATCCTGTGGCGCAATGAAGTTTTCAAACAATTTTGAGCCTTGCGTCGCGAGTGCGCCGCCTACCCACAGCGTGTCCTTTATGGTGAAGGGAACGCCGAGCAGTGGCAGCTTCTGGCCTGCCTTCGCGCTCGCATCGGCTTCGCGTGCCTGAGAGCGCCCGACCTCTGGATCGAAGCGCACAATCGCATTCAACTGTCCGTTCTGACGCTTGATGCGCTCTACTGTTGCCTCAAATACCTCGACGGCAGACAGCGTGCCTTGCTGCACTGCCATCGCGATTTCTTGTGCTGAAAGCAAGGCAATGCTGTCAGGCTCAGAGACCGTCAAAGCAGGAATTTCCTGATGTTATAGGTTGATGTCATCGACATGCGACTCAGATACTGGATGAAGGCGCGTAGAACGGTTCGCGCTTCTGACCGTCCAGATAACCGTCGTAGAACGTCTTCACATGCGGGAAGACGGCCTTAGATAGCTGGATGCGTTTTTCCTCTTCTGCTGAGCGTGGCTTCGATAAGCGCTCGGCAATCTCGTTTAGGATCTGATCGCGATCGACACGCGTGAATCTACCGTTCTCGTAAATCACTTCGCCTCCGACCACGGTTTTGTCGACTGACTGTGTTTTGGCTCGTTGCATGATCGCATCGAGAATCGGAATCTGATCATCTTGATAGGGCCACAATGCCTTGCGATGGTCGATAACAACAAAGTCGGCCATACGACCGACGTCAAGGCGGCCGATGTCCTTGCCGAACGGTGTCGTCATCGCACCGTGTTCGGATGCCATACGCAGCACTTGCGGGCCGGTCGGTACGACGTTGTCATCCATCCCCGGCACGCGATGCGCACGCAGTACCAGACGCATTTCCTGCAGCATGTCACGATCATCATTAATGCCGGCTTCATCAAGCCCGATACCGACCGTCATGCCGTGTTTCTCAAACATATTCAAGGGGGCAACCCCGCTGCGCAGACGGAAGTTAGAGCTGCAGTTGTGGCAGATGCAGGTGCCATGCTGCGCGGCAATTTCGATATCTTCTTCTGTCAGCCAGACACCGTGGCCCAGTGTCAAACGAGGGCTCAAAATGCCCAGTTTAGCCAGATGCTTAACCGCGGTAGTACCCGTGCGACGACGGGCGTATTCTTTTTGATACGCCGTTTCCACCAGGTGCATATGCATCGGTGCGTTGTCACGCAGCGAGCGCTCTTCCAATGCGCTCAAACCATTGTCAGAGCACCAATGCAGGTTAGCCGGCGCCAGTTGGATGCGGGTACGCGATTGGCCCTTGTTCTCCGCCACTAGATTGTCGTATAGCGCCAAGTTGTCTTCGAATGGAATCGCCTGCTTCTTTAAATGCTCTGCAACGGATGGTTGCAGGTCAGCTGGCAGGCGCGCGACGAACGCTTCGTCGTCCTCATAGACAAGTCGATTCTGCTCGCGCACGGCATAGCAGTATGATGCGCGCATGCCAATGTCGCGATAGGCATTCAGCACTTGCAGCGAGCAATTGTTGATGTGTTCCAGCGGACCCGCCATCCAGCCATGAATGTGCTGCACGGTGGTGATACCAGACGCAATCATTTCGAAGGCCGAATACAACGTATCAAGATAGCGGTCGATATCGCGTGCCGACATACGGCTGGCGAACCACAATTCCAGAGGATGATCGGGCGAACCAAGTTGCAACGGAGTCATGCCGACGTGGTGATGCGCGTTGACGAATCCCGGAAGGATAACGTGGTCATCAGTTCCGATGATCTCGACATTGGGGTACCGTGCCTCGATTTCTGCCAGCGGGCCGATGTCGACGATAACGCCATCGCGTTGGAACAGCGCACCGTTTTCAAGCACATCTGCGTGGTCGCGATCGATGGCGCCACGGACGATCCATTTTGCTTTGAAGATTGATTCTGTCATGGGACTCGGCTCTTGAAATGTTGGGACCGTGGTCGGTTGATTTGTTTTGTAATAATCGACTGCCTTTTTTACTTCCGCCCTTCCTGGTCTATCCACCACAGCAGGCGCTTCTGCACGATGCGCAGCAACTGGTCCAACATAAAGCCAAGCAGACCGATCAGGGTCATGCTGAAAAACACTAGCGATGAGTTGAAGGTATTGCGCGCCAGCATGACGATCTGGCCAAGGCCACTGCCGACGCCGACCGCCTCGGCGATTAGCACCACCATCCATGCCGCAAACAGATTCAGGCGCAGTGTCATGAACAGCCCCGGCAAAATCGATGGCAGGATCACCCTGGTATAGATCTGACGTTTGGTCGCGCCCATAATGCGGGCGACCTGGATGTAGCTGATCGGTACGTTGTCGATCTGATTCAAAGTCGCCAGCACGATAATAAAATACACGGCAACGAAAACCATGAAGATCGCCGGCGTGTTGCCGATTCCAAACAGGAAAATGGCAACTGGCAGCCAGGCCACCGGAGAGATTGGCGCCAGCAAGGTGATTGTCGGTAGCGTCAGATTGCCGAAGATGCGGTTGTAACGGTTCAGTAGTCCGGTGCCCACCCCGAGTAAAAAGCCGATTCCGAGGCCTGCCACTACGCGCATCGTGGTCCACAGGAGGACCGACAACACACCCAGGAAACTAGCGCCCGTCTGCTCGGAGCCGACGATATTACCCCGATCAAAAAACTTGAACTGTTCCGGCAGGTTGGACAGGAAGATATGCGGCGGTGGCATCAACAAGGGATCGGCCCAGCCGACGTACCAGCAAAACTCCCAGATACCGGCAAAGATGCTGATCGACAAAATCCACCAAAAGGTGGTTTCGATTCGATGTTTCATTTTACCGGACAGACCTTTGGCCGGGTTATTCAGTTTGAATTTCGTAATGCTGACCGGATTCGAAACGGAAGGATCTCTCGGATGCGCAGCCGAATTGGCAGCAACATCATCGGTGCTTTTCATAGGACCTCCGGTGTTTGTGGGGCGGCTCACGCCGAGTGGCTGCCAGTTTCACTACGCTGCTGTTCGGCAAAGGCACGATCGACTTCCTCAGCCATCAGGTCGAACAACTCATCCTGCAATGCGTGGTAGGCCGGGTCGCGGGGATTGCGCGGTCGCTCGAGAGTAATGGGTATGTTTTTCTTGACACGGCCTGGTCGCGCAGTGAAAACGATGACTCGGTCGGCTAGCGCAATCGCTTCATCGATCGAATGCGTGACTAGAACGATGGAGGCGCCGCTATCACGCCAGATCTGCAGCAGGAAATCCTGCATCTTCGCGCGGGTCTGGACATCGAGCGCAGCAAACGGCTCGTCCATCATCAACACGGTCGGCTGCATGGCAAGTGCACGCGCCACCGCAATCCGTTGGCGCATGCCACCGGAAAGTTCATCGGGACGCTTGTCAAGCATGTCGCCAAGCCCGACTTTCTTCATGATTTTACTGGCCACATTGCGCCGGTACCCGGCATCCCTTCCCTGCAAGCCAAGGCCGAAGGTCACGTTGTCAGACAATGTCAGCCATGGAAAAAGCGACGCTTCCTGGAAAATCATACCGCGATCAGAACTCGGTCCCGTGACCGGCAACTTGTCGCACTCTATGGTGCCGGATGTCACCGGCACCAGCCCCGCGATCATATATAGCAATGTGCTTTTGCCACAGCCGGACGGGCCTAGCAGAACCACAAACTCGCCGCGGGGGACTTCAAACGAAAGCTCGTCTATCGCCAGCAGCGGCGACGACCCGTCGGGGTTCCATACTTTCGAAACCTGCTTGCAAGAAACCGCTGGTATGGCCATGGATGCTCCTGATTCATTTCGGATTTATTCACGCGCTATCGACATGTCAACACGATCAGTAGTGAAGCGGCGCCTGCAAGCGCCGCTTCACTACTGATCAATTAGATCGCTAGCGGCGATCAGACAATACCAGCGGATTTCAATTTCAAGCTGTTGTACAACGGTTGGTTTTCCTCAATGACCTGCTCTAACAGCGTCCAGTCGATGGCATCGGCGCCCGGCAGTTTCTTGATGTAGCCAAGTTCCTTCAGCGATTGACCGCGATCCCGGATGAATGTGGTCTGGTTGCGCTGATCAATCTTGACCGGTTGCTTGTTCTTGGCATCGCGCGCAGCTTCCATCGTCGTTTTGTAGTATTTGCCGACGGTGTCTTTCAGTGCCGCTTCAGGATCGGCCTCGGCCTGGCTTTGAGCGACGAACAGTGCCTTGATGATCGCTTTAACGGCCGCTGGATTCTTTTCCAGCAACGGTGTCCGCACAGCCAGAACGCAATCCGAATAACCTTCCCCGTACAAATCAGTGCCGTCGGAAATGACCGACGAACCCTTACGCGAGGCGAGCGACTGCGATGCATATGGTTCGATGTGGCACATCGAATCAATGGCGCCGCCAATGAATGCTTGCGCCATTTCAGGCGAAGTATTGAAGTAGCGGACATCGATGTCCTGGAAGGTCATGCCAGCTTGCTTCAGGAAATCGTAAGGCAGTACTTCTAGCGTGTCAGCCTGGAACGTTCCCAGTGTCTTTCCGCGCATGTCGGCGGCAGTCTTCATGCCTTCCTTGCCGATGATCATGCACCCTTCGACACCACCGCCGGCGACAATCTTCACCGGTGCGCCAGCGTCGTACAAGGTTATGAAGTTGGAGTAAGGAATCATCGATATGTCGACCAGACCGGCGCCGAACAGCGTTGCGATATCGGCATTCGAAGGCGTCACGACAAAATCAAGCTCCACGCCATCCTCTTTTGTCAGGCCACGCTCTTTGACTAGGAACAAACCCAGATTACAGAAGCCGGTGCCGTGCGTTGCCTTGATCACCGAACTGCCAGCAGCCCATGATGCAGTTGGATTCAGCGCAGCTGCGATGCCCATTGGCAACAGCGCCGCAACGCCTGCCGCAGAAGCACCTTTCAAAAACGTACGACGCGACTTTGACTTCAATTCTTCAACGTTCTGCATGTAGTTTCCGTGCCGATCACACATATCAAACCCTTTCATTCAAAATGAATATTGAAAATACTCGGCGCTTCGATAGAAGCGACCTGCACCCTTCGCAAGCCCAACTTCTCCTCAACCTTAATCAGAATACGCTTGGGCTTGCGGTATGTTTCCCAGTGCAAGGGCCGCGCCATAACTTCAAATTTTTTGTAAATTGAAGAGAATAAAGATCGGCAAACCTAGAGCAATCAACACTCATCGGAAGTTGGTAGAGATATAAATTGTCCACAATTACTAATATTTGTGTACGCAATATATAATTTTTTGCGCACTATATTCATGCAGGAACGCGGATTTTGAGCGTATTTGGTGCGTTTTTACGGCTGTAAACTTTTGCCGGATGAAGATCAAAGTACAAATTGGGACCGAAATTTACCATGGTTAATAGAGTTATCTATCGGATTATGTACAAAGTTTCGAAGTGGCAGATTCCTTGCATACGTAGACTAGGAAAGAACGACCAACGATAGGACAACTGTGAGCTATGGTCAGCTACGCGTTTCCTATCAAACAAGTCAATTGGCCAATTTTGATTGCCGGTATTGACTGCCCAGCCCGCTAAACAGGAAGCCAATGCGTATACTTCTTCTCAATGGCAACACCAGCGAAAGCATCACCCAGACGCTACTCGCTGAGGCTCGTCGCCATGCCGCACCAGACACCGTCATCGTCGCTACCCATTGCGCACGCGGTGCCGAAGTTGTCGCCAGTCGGTCGGCAAATGTCGTTGCGGCCAATGCGATGCTTGAGGCGATCGCTGCATTCAAGGAGCCCTACGACGCAGTGCTGGTGGCGATCTCGTTTGACACGGCCGTGCCAGCGCTACGCGAGCTTCTCTCAGTGCCAGTCGTTGGCATGACGGAAGCTGCATGCCATGTCGCGACTATGGTCGGCTCACGTTTCGGTGTCGTGTTGCCGGGTACGCGAAACGCTGCCGTCTACCGCGAACACATCGTAGCCTGCGGTTTTGAACCACGCCTGGCAGGCATGCGCGCCGTCGGCTCGTCGGCTGCAGCCCTCTATGCAGATCCCGATAACGCAGTTGACTCGATCCGTAATGCTGCGCAAACACTGATCGATGAGGAGCGTTGCGATGCGGTAGTGCTGGCGGGTGCTGCGCTGGTTGGCTTGCAGCACAGGATTCAACCTGAAGTCCCTGTGCCTTTAATCGACGGCATTGCATGCGGGGTCGGAATGCTGGAATCGCTGGTTCGACTGAAGTTTCCCAAGCCGCAGGCTGGTAGTTACGCTGCTCTAGCTTCTGCACAATTGCAAAACATTGATCCAGCGCTAGCCACGCTATTCGCTTATCCAACGGCGCCGCAGCGCTGACCGCAGCATCACCAAGAAAGATAACTATGACTACGATCTTTAGCGACATTGGTGGCGATGCTTCAAGCAACGCGCCTGAAATCGATTACACAGTGTTGGGCCGCGATATTATGGAGCGAGTCGAAACACTGGCAATGCATACCGAGCAAGAAGGCATGATGACGCGCACCTATCTGACTGCAGCGCATCGCGGTGCTGCAACCCAGATCGCGGTGTGGATGCGCGAGGCCGGTATGACGGTACGGAGCGATGCATCTGGCAATGTCATTGGCCGCTATGAAGGCACTGACCCCAGCAGCGCGATAGTGATGACAGGCTCGCACTTCGACACCGTTCGCAATGGCGGCAAGTACGATGGGCCGCTCGGCATTCTGCTGCCGATCGGTTGTGTTGCTGGCTGGAACCGGCAAGGGCAGCGCTTCCCATTTCCGATTGAAGTCGTCGCATTCTGCGAAGAGGAGGGGGTGCGTTTTAAGTCGCCACTACTGGGCAGCCGAGCTATCGCGGGTACCTTTGAAACTCGTGCTCTGGATAACGTCGATGATGATGGCGTCACTATGCGCGAGGCGATGCTGGCCGAGGGCCTCGATCCGGCGCAACTGCCGTGTGCCGCAATGTCGAAGGGCAGCGTAGCCGCTTACCTAGAGGTTCACATTGAGCAGGGCCCGGTGTTGCTGGAAGAAAACCGTGCACTTGGCGTGGTCACCGCAATCTCCGGCTCGAGTCGTTTTACACTGGCGCTGGAAGGCGTAGCTGGCCATGCCGGAACCGTGCCTATGACATCACGCCATGACGCGGCGATGGCAGGCGCAGAGATCGCGCTTTATATCGAACAGCGTTGCAATGCGTCACCGGGGTTAGTGGGTACCGTGGGTCAGTTTGATGTTCCCGACGGCGCTGGCAACGTCATCCCCGGTCGAGCGGTGATGTCGATCGATATCCGCGCGGGCGAAGATGCGCTGCGCAGCGATGCTGTTGACGATATCCAGGCTGAGATCGCACAAATCTGCACACGTCGTGGCATCCATGCAAACCTCAATAAAACCTACGAAGCAGCTAGCGTCGGTTGCGCTGACTGGTTGCAACAACGCTTGACCGATTCGATGCAGCGTAATGGCTGTACGCCACGCAGCCTGCCATCGGGCGCCGGCCATGATGGCATGATCATCGCCACCATCGCACCGATTGCAATGCTCTTCGTACGTTGCGGCAACGGCGGCATCAGCCACAACCCCGGCGAAACCATGTCGGCCGAGGATGCCGCAATGGCATCGCGAGTTTTTGTGGATTTTGTGGAGAACTTTTCGGTGCCAACCACCCAATGATAAGGCAGCGGCAAAGTACGTTCAGGCGAAGATCGATGTCAGGTCAACTTCCGCTTCGACATCGACTTCCAGCCGCAAGGTGTTTTCCACTTCGCGCAGGTGGCTGGTCAAGCGTTGCGTTGCCAGCTTCACGTCCTTGGCTTCGATCGCTTCGATAATGTCGCCATGGTGATTATTTGGGCAGGCCGGAGTATTTGCGCTGTCGTACAGAGTGATGACGAGACAGGTTTGCGCTGTCAGTTCACGCATCATCCGCACCAGGATGTCGTTGCCGGCCAATTCGGCCAGCAGGATGTGGAATTCACCCGACAAACGGATGATGGTAACGCGGTCACCGGCGAGGCGCGCCTTGGCTTCCATCAGTATGTGCTGCTTGAGCTTTTCGATGCCGGTACTTTCGGCACTCTCACACAGCAACTGGATAATGGCCGGCTCGATCAGTTGGCGGGTAAAGAACAGCTCGCGCGCTTCTTTTATCGACGGGCTGGCGATGAACGCGCCTCGGTTTGGTATCAGCTCGACCAATTTTTCATGTGCCAACCGCGCAAGCACTGGTCGGATTTTCGAACGGCTCATGCCAGACAAAGCAACCAAGCGCTCTTCCGCCAGTTTGGTGCCGGGCGCAAGACGGTGTTCAAGAATCGCGTACTGAATCTTTTGGTAGAACTGCTCGCTGGTCAATACGCGCTTGGCCCGGAAGGTTGGGACAATAGGCGCAGCCGAATCGAGCCTGGTGCGGCTAGCGGCGGCAGAGCCTTTTCTTCTTAGTGGCTTGTTCACGCTTCTCTCTCATTAGTTGCAATCAAAAATAGTGCACAATTTGATAACCAATTTTATACAAAATCTGAGTAAATTGCGCACATTTCAAACGCAGATATAGGGATCGCCGAGATGGGCCAAGAAAGAAACCATACAGCAGGCCGTTCGCCCGACACGAAGGAGCCAGTCGCCATGCACATGCTGTGTGCGCGCGACATTGCCAGCCAGGTTGGCTCCGGCACGTTAAGCGCCGTCGATCTAATCCGTTATCTGGTAAAGCGAATTGCCGCCATCAATCCATATCTGGGGGCGATGGTCGACGTCGATTTCGACGGTGCACTCGCACAGGCCGAACAGGCGGATCAGCTAGCAGCGGCCGGAAGTCGTTTGCCTTTGCTCGGGGTGCCGTTTACCGTCAAAGACAACCTGTGGGTTGGACAACGGTCGGCGACCTGCGGTTCGAAACTCTTTGCCGATTTCATCGCACCACAGGATTCATGGAGCGTCGCACGCCTGAAGGCAGCTGGCGCCATCTGCATTGGCATTACAAATTGTTCGGAATTCGGCTGCAAAGGCGTAACCGCTAATCTTGTGCACGGGGTAACGCGCAATCCGTGGCGCCTTGACCTGACTCCCGGTGGATCGTCTGGCGGTGCGGTAGCATCGGTCGCGGCCGGTTTCAGTCCGATTGCGCTAGGCACAGACGCCGGCGGATCAACCCGGCGACCAGCGGCGCATACCGGCTTGATAGGATTCAAATGTACCTCCGGCCTGATCCCCAATCCGTGGGGCTTCGACGAGCCTTGCCGCGATATGGGATCGATCGGCGTTCTTGCCAGAGACGTACTCGATTGTGCGGCGATGATGGACGTTCTAGCCGGCTACGATCCACGCGATCCACTATCGCATCCGCTACCGACAGAGATGACCTCGCCGTCGGCATTTACCCGTGCCGTCATCAATGCGCCGGACAAATCGCTGCGCATTGCATGGTCGCACGACCTTGGTTGCGGTTTTGCCGTTGATAACGATGTGGCCTCAGAAATGCAGTTGGCAGTTGCCCAACTGCGTGAGGCCGGCTGGAAAATTGACGATGCCAGTCCGCATTGGAGTGACGACGTTATCAGCTTTCCATATGCGGTACGCCAGCAGGCGGAGTTGGCCAAGCTTTTCGGAACAGAGTGGCATGACGATCCTGCGCAATTCGACCCGATCATCGCCGCCCAGATTCGGAGCGGCCTAGCGATCAAAGCAACCGAACTAGCCGACGTTATGTTTCGCCGTCATCGCGCCCGCGAGCAGTTGACTGCCTTTTTCGAGCGCTATGACTTGCTACTTTGCCCCACCGTACCGGTCGAGCCATGGTCGTGCGACTCTCTGGCGCCCAGTGCCATCGGCGGCCAGGGCGCCGGCCCGCGCGACCATGCGGTTTTTACACCGCTCTTTAACGTGTGCGATGTACCGGCGCTGTCGGTACCTTGTGGTTTCGGTGCCCATGGTCTTCCGGTGGCATTGCAGATCGTCGGTCCGCGGTATACCGACATGCGCGTGCTGCAGTTTGGCGCCGAGATCGAACATCTGCTGAGCCGCGACTTTAACGCTCCGATGATGCACACCGACCTGTGCGAATAGAATTCATGCGTTTATTTCATCCCTTACTAAAAAGAGAACATTTGTGAAAAAACCAGTACGCCTTGGCATGCTCACCCCCTCTTCCAACACGATATTGGAGCCGGTCACATCGGCCATGCTCCGGGATCTGACAGAATCCAGCGCGCACTTTGCTCGATTTCCCGTCACTGAAATCGCGCTCTCCGATACTGCGCTAGCACAGTTTGACGAGTCGGCAATCTTGAAGGCTGCGGCGTTACTGGCCGATTGTCGGCCGAACACCATCGGCTGGAATGGCACGTCCGCCGGCTGGCTTGGATTCGATACCGACGAACGGCTGTGTGCAGCAATAGAAGCGCGCACGGGTGTCAAGGCTTGCACCTCAGTGTTGGCATTGAACGAGATCTTTATGCACAAAGGCATCGAGCGCTTTGGCCTCGTCACACCCTACTGCGATAACGTGCAGACCCACATCGCAGACAACTACCGTCATGCCGGTTTCGACTGCGTGGCCGAACGCCATCTCGACCAGCAAGAAAATTTCTCTTTCTCACAAATTAGTGCTGACGACATTCGCCATATGGTGCGCGAAGTCGCCACTGCCAAGCCCCAGGCCATCACGATTTTCTGTACCAACCTGCGCGGGGCGCCGCTGGCGGCCGAGCTGGAAGCAGAACTGGGCATTCCGATTTACGACACCGTTTCGACCGTTGTTTGGAAATCACTCCGGCTCGCCGGTGTGGACACGTCACGCCTGACCGGCTGGGGCTCACTTTTTCAGGAGAATTTTTAATGGAACAAACTACCTTTGATCTGGTAATCCGCAACGCCCATATTGCAACCGCAACAGATATCTTCGACGCCGACATCGGTATTCGCGATGGCCGTATCGTGGTGCTGGCGCAGAGCTTGCCACCCGGAAAAGAAGAGATCGACGCCGCTGGCCGCTGGGTGTTGCCGGGCGGTGTCGATGCGCATTGCCATCTGGCGCAACCGACAGATGACGGCTCGGTCTTTGCCGATGATTTCTTCACGGGCACGCGATCGGCAGCCTGTGGCGGCACTACAACGGTGATGCCGTTCGCGCTGCAGAAAAAAGGCGCGACGTTGGAGCAATCAGTAGCCGATTATCATGCGGTATCCGACGGCGAAGCCTGCGTCGACTATGCGTTTCATCTGATTGTGGCCGACCCGACGACCGACGCAATCGAGCGTGAACTGCCGCTATTGATCGAGCGCGGGTATACGTCGCTGAAGCTGTACATGACGTACGATGCCTTGAAACTCAACGATCGCCAGATTCTCGACGTGCTATCAGTGGCCCGGCGCGAGGGCGGCATGACGATGATCCATGCCGAGAACACCGATTGCATCGCCTGGCTGGCCGAACGCATGCTGGCCAAAGGCCTGACCAAACCGCTATATCATGGTTTATCGCGTCCGATCGTGGTCGAACGTGAAGCCACGCATAGAGCCATCTCACTGGGCGAATTTCTCGACACGCCAGTGCTGATCGTTCACGTATCAAGCGAGGAGGCAACCGCCCAGATTCGCGATGCACAGAGTCGCGGTTTGAGTGTGTATGGGGAAACCTGCCCACAGTACCTGTTCCTGACGGCGGCCGACCTGGACCAGCCCGGATTTGGCGGTGCGATGTGTATTTGCAGCCCGCCGCCGCGCGACGCCAAAAGTCAGCAGGCGATTTGGGATGGGCTGGCCAATGGCACGTTTCAAGTATTCTCATCGGATCACGCGCCGTTCCGCTACAACGATCCACAGGGCAAAAAAGTCGGTGGCAAGGAGGGAGACTTTACGCGCGTGCCCAATGGCATTCCCGGAATCGAGACGCGACTGCCACTGCTCTTCTCGGAAGGCGTGATGACCAATCGCATTGACATCAACAAGTTCGTCTCACTGACCTCCACTGAGCCGGCAAAGATCTACGGCCTGTATCCGCGCAAGGGCACCATAGCCATTGGTGCCGACGCCGACATCGTGATCTGGAATACCGATCTCGATACCACGATTCGCAATGAGAACCTTCACCATAACGTCGACTACACCCCCTATGAAGGGCGACCAGTCCACGCATGGCCGGCGCTGACATTGTGCAGGGGCGAGGTTGTCTCTCGCGATGGCGAATTTACTGGCAGAAAAGGGTTCGGTGAATACCAGCGCTGCGACCGACCAACACCTGCTAAGCCTAAACCCAACTTCGGCCGCCCGACTCCGTGGTTGGATATCCTTTAATTTTCTACTTTAAGAGACTCTTCCAATATGGCCCACATCGCTATCACTGCCGGCCAGTTTCGCTTTGTTGCTGAAACTCATCCCGATGCGCCCGAAACCGTTGCCGCGTTCCTGAAGCTGCTGCCCTACCGACAGAAGCTGATCCATGTGCGCTGGAGTGGAGAAGGCTGCTGGATCCCCTTGGGCGAATTCAAGCTCGAGGTAGGATTCGAGAACCATACCAGTCATCCTTCAGTAGGCGATGTGCTGTTCTACCCTGGTGGCTTTAGCGAGACCGAAATAATCATGGCTTACGGCAGTTGCTGCTTTGCAAGCAAAATGGGCCAGTTGGCTGGCAACCACTATCTGACGATCATCGAAGGCCAGGAGCAGCTGCGCGCGCTTGGCACCAAAGTGCTTTGGGAAGGTGCCCAAGATATCGTCTTTGAGCTTCTCGATTGATGGTAGCCAGGCCTCGATACGAACAAATGTCAGTATGCTGCTCGTCAATGCTGGCTCTTCGGCGCTGGGTTTGAAAACCTCGGTCTCTCTCCAAACCGTTCGATTCAACGGTCGCAGTAGGAATGCCGGTCACCCGGCACCCCCTGCACAGATCCGTGGCGATAGCTCCTCGATGAGGCAGCAAGTGAAACAAATCTTCTGCGGCAGGTACTTTCATCACTTCCCTTAAAGGCGTTCGAGAAATTTCCAGTTCCTCACATAGTGCTTTTTCGGGAATTTTTTTCCCGGAGCAATTCGACTTTCCAAAAGTCGCAACCGCAAATCCTCAACAATCTGGTCATGAAAAGATTGGCGACGACGCCCCGAGGGAAGCCCCGGACCAATAAATATTTGAGGGACAGGTTGTTTAACGTTATTCATTTCAGTGTCTGCTTGCGATCTTTCAATGTGTTTTATGCATCCAAACTGTATTGCTATAAATAGCCCAGCCCGTCTTGTATCCCGACGCAAGCAAGCCCGGCGGGGCACCATCTTAGTGCGCTCGCGTTCAAGAAGAGTCAAAAACCAGTTTTAATGGTGAGTAATTTAAAAAAAATAAACACTATAATCAATATTATAAGTGATTTTGTATTATAAATTCAATATTGGCCTAATATTTGCACAATTATTAGCTTAATTGGCTCAAGGTAGCGAGCATCTCGCTACTCTCGCTGATTCGCAACGCTCATGTTGACGTCTAGATTCCTTGGCCTGAATGCGTCTTCAAATTTCCGGTTGTAAACGGGGCTTTTCTATTATGAAAGAAGTGCAAGTGGATTCTTTCGCAATGGCGTCTCCGGATGATTTTTCTTTACTGGAAAACGCGCTCATTCGGGGCACCATAAAAGCGCCGGATATTCGTTGCGTTGTTATCAAGACCGAGGGCAACGGCTTGGCTAATGACTTCACTCGTGTGCTTGCAGAGCAGGGTGTTTCGAATCTGCTTACTCGTTTTTCGAAGCCAGGTTTTGGCGAAAATGAGACACCGCCAGGCATTGTTTGTTCTGGCGGCACAGAAGGTGTTCTCACACCACACATGATGGTGCTTTCTGTAATCGAAAACGTTGTACCCGTTAGAACTGCTCCGCGACTGGCTTTCGGTAGCGCTCTTGAAAGAGTGATCCGGAAACCCGGAGATACGTTCAGTTACCAACAACAGTGTGAGACTGTTCGCGCAGCCGTTTTGCGATCGATGCGCGAGGCAGGAATAAACGATCCAGAGGATGTACATCTGGTGCTGGTCAAGGCCGGTTTGCCGGTCGGTCTTGATAATGCTGCACAACAAAATATTAAACCCGATCTCAGAAGCTCCTCTGCCTTGGGCGTGGCAATGGCGTTGGGCGAAATAACATTGACAACAGGTTGGGATAAGCTCCCGGATCCATTTACTAATTGGTCTTCCCGAGCTTGCGTAACCGCGGCCAGTGGCCCAGAAACTCAGGTTTTTGTTCTTGGCAACAGTCTTGACTGGGGAGGTTTACTGATTGCGGGCCACGAAATACTGGCGGACATGCTGGATAGCCCGGCTGTAGCCAGGTTGGTCGGCCGGCTTGGTTATCAGGCGCGGCCTCAGCTTTCAGAGCAGGAAGCAGGCGCTATTAAGGCCGTTTTTCTTAAAGGTGAGCCACCTTCTAGAACTTTGCGCGGGCAGCGTCACACGATGTGGGGCGATAGCGATATTCACGCTCTACGGCATTACCGTGCAGCGATGGGTGGCTTGTTGGCTAGCGTACTTGGAACAACCCGACTTTATTTATCTGCTGGCGCTGAATATCAGGGGCCACCTGGGGGTGCCTGCTTAAGCCTTATCATGAACGCCCCCGCTAGTCAGGAGCACGTAGAGCATGGTTCGTAAAAGTGTAGATGACGCAGTAGCAACTTTTCATCAGGACGGTTTTTGTGTCTTGCCGGGACTGCTTGGGCCCGAAACACTGGTCGCGCTTAATGCTTTAACGGATCATTTGCTAGAGGAAGCCGTTAATGTAAGCGGCGAGACTGACGTTTACGATCTGGAGGCGGACCACTGCCCGGAACAACCGGCGGTTCGACGCATCAAAAAACCGCATGATATTGATAAAGTTTTTCGAGATGCTGCGGAACAATCCGAACTACTTCAATACCTTAAGGCGCTTATGGGGCCTGATATTCGCTTGCATCACAGCAAAATAAATACCAAGCAGCCGCACCGTGGATCAGCGCTTGAGTGGCACCAAGATTGGGCTTTTATACCTCATACTAATCAAAATCTTGTCATCGTTTCCATCATGCTGGACCCCGTAGACGATGAGAACGGCCCTATGATGGTCATACCGACCAGTCATCGTAATGGATTATTGGATCACCGAAACCCTGATGGTGATTTTACCGGTGCAATAGATCCGGATGATCCGGCACTGGAATTAGAGCGGGCTATTGCTTTGAAGGGGCCTTCCGGAACAGTGACCTTACATCACCCCCTTCTGGCTCATGGGGCAGCGGCTAACCGATCTGATAGGCGTCGTAACGTTCTATTCTATGAATACGCCGCAGCTGATGCCTGGCCACTATTTTATGGTGTGGACTGGCCGGAATACACCCGTCGACTGATTTGTGGTAGCGAATGCAATGAACCCCGGCTTGAGCCATGCTTCGTCAGGATGGGTTTTCCTCGTCCCTACGAAGGCTCGATCTACGCTAATCAACAGGCTGTTCGCAAACGCTACTTTTAAGAATCCTGAGTTGAATCTCCCAGGCAATGTCATTAAGCAGAACGTGACTTCTGGAGCGCCTTGAGAATAAACAAGCCATTGGATAAGACTTCCGCTGCCATCACAACAATGCCTGGCACAGACCCTACTTTAATATTGAAGACCAGCCAGAGTAGGCCGCCAAACATCAAACCGCCCCTGCGCCAGAGACCGCTTACGAAAAACATGGCTGCCGAGCCGGAGCAGACCGCGATCGTTGGAAGTATGTCCCAGGCGCTTTGCCAGGTCCAGATACCGAACCCCAGGTATCCGCCGATAAACAAGAAACCCGCTTTGCGCAATTTGAAACGCGCGGCCAGCAAGTTCCGAATAACCGTAATAGCATTCATCAATGCGGCCGTCAGGGCGCCCAGTAAGAAAAAGTGCAGGCACCAAAGCGCGGCTGTGCCAGCTAGGCAGTAGATCAGCAGTCTTTCCCTGCGAAGCTGGAACGCTCCGATACCCAGGATCGCGGCAGCAACGCCTACAACCTGAGCAGCCCAGAAATCAACGTCCACGCACTACCTTCATGGTAAGCGTGCCGGATAGACGTCTGGGGCTAACGGATGAGTTTTGCAGCGGTCGTAAATTCTTTGGTAGGCCTCTGAAAGGCGCCCTACAGACTCTTCAGACAGTTTAATGTGCGGTTGGAGTTCAGCATGAGCCGTTTTGATTTCGGCAATAATGGCAGCCTCGTTGATTTCAGTTAATTTGCCATCCTTCATTACTCGTTTGCCATTTACAATAACGCTGTCGATACCCCGTCCCGTCTGAGCGTAAACGATCTGGTGAAGAGGATTATTAAGCGGCGTAAAAGCAATGTCGTCGAGGTTATATAGCACCAGATCGGCTGTCATGCCCTCTGCAATTACTCCGAGGTCCTTCCGTCCCAGTCCTTTTGCACCACCTTGAGTGGCGGCTTTCCAGGCTTCTTTGGCGCCGATCCATCGTCGATGGTCATCACCGCGAAGCTTCTGTGCCTGGGCAGTGTTATAAAGTACCCGTAGCATATCGACGCCTTCGATCGAACCGCAGCCGTCACTGCCCAGAGCCACATTGATACCTGCATCGAGCATTTCCCGCATAGGCATAAGGCCACTGCCCAATTTGAAATTACTTGATGGATTATGCTGGACGGTCACCCCATTGCGGGCCAGGATTTTCAGTTCATTGGGCGTCACCCAGACGCCGTGTATCAGATTCGTTCCCGGTTTCAAAAAACCGATCCGGTCCAGATATTCAATCATCGTCGAGCCATAAAACTCATAGCCAGTGATCACCTGCATGCGCGTTTCTTGCACATGGATCATCAACGGTATGTTCAACTCGTCAGCCATTGCTCGCACAGCTTTGAGGAACCCTTCTGTGCAGCGCTGAGGTGCGGAGGGTGCGGCAATATAGGCGACGCGGTTGTGGTCCGGGTGATACTTGATTGCCAGCTCCCGGGCAAACGCCAATACTTCCTCGGGTGGGGTTGAAACGGTCCCGTCCAATTCTGCCAGTAGATCGGCAGGCAGCTCTTCTTCCACAAAGGGCACACCGCGAAAGAAAGGTTTATCAAACAGCGTTATACCTACGTAAGCTCGAATACCAATATCTTCATAGGCTTGAAAGGCCGCAGCCACAAGCTCTGGATCCAGGTGCGGACTGGCATTAAGGTCATCAACCAGCGTTGTTGCACCGGTTCGCAGCGCTTCAATAGCGCTGACCATTGTCCGTAAATACACTTGTCGTGGCGTAACCGGCAGCGGCTGTAAAGGTCGCACGAAGTTCATCCAAAGCTCTAACGGTAAATTGTCGTACCTGCCTTTGTGAAAATTTTCGTGACTATGGTGATGACCGTTCACCATGCCCGGCACCACTAGCCTATTTTGGGCCTCAACAACTTCGCCTTCTGGTTGAGCCTCCCCAGCAGGTCGTATCGATCTGATTTGGCTATCGGCAATAACAATATCCAGCGGCCCTTTAAAGCTGGCATCTTCGCCAATAAGCGCCTGACAACCCGTAAGTGTGTACAGGTTTTGCATCACTCATTCCTTATATCGGAGGAACCAAAGCGGCGGGCACCTATTCTATTGTGCCCACCGAATCTGTTTCTCTATTCCATACTTTTGGCGATAGCCGCCATATCTTCCACTTCTTTAGCGAACAATTTGGAAAAGGTTTCATGGTCAGCAAAATCAACTTTACTGTTGATGCTACTTATTAAGCGCAAAAACCCTTTGTCTTTCACCAGTTCTGCGAAGCCGGCGCTGAGCTTGTCAATGATGGGCTGTGGCGTTTTCGCAGGAACTAAAACACCGCGCCAAAACTGAAAAACGACATCATAACCAAGCTCTGGGCAGGGTTTTACATCGGGCATGGTTGGCCAAGGCTTGTTATCAGTCACGCACAAAGCCTTGAGTGCCCCAGACTCAACGTGATCCGCGACCACACTAGGAGCGCCCGCGTATGCCATGGTGTTACCGCCCAGTAAATTCGTAATCGCTGGCCCGCCTCCGCCAAATTCGACACCGCGCATCGTTGTGCCGGTTTTCACTTTGAGCAGTTCGAATACTGTGTATGTCCAGCCGTTGACGTTATCCGAGCTGTAAATCAGGTCGTCGGGATTGTCTCTGGCGAACTGCACCATTTCCTCCATTGTGCTGAAGGGCGCATCAGCACGTGCAACGAAAACTGCGGGCGAATAATTAATCCGTGCCACAGGCACAAAATCATCGATTTCGAATGGAAGCTTTTCTACCTGGGGCCGAAGTGAATTGATAGTAGGATCGCCAAACAATAACGTGTAACCATCGGGATCCGCTTCAGCCACATTGGCTGCACCAACGACTCCGCCACCACCAGAGCGAATTACTGAGATCATCGGTTGACCGAAGTAAGGTTCAGCAACTGTGGTGATTATGCCCGCGTGCAATGAATGCGATCCGCCTGGCGGATAAGGGGTGACAAAACGAATCGGCTTGGAAGGAAAATCTTCGATCGATTCAGCAACTGCAATACCTGAGGCAGATAGCCCGGCAAACAGGATGCTGCTTATTACCGTTGGAACGATGCCACGACGGAAGGCAGATTTTAACATTCTGAACTTTTTCATTGTATGACTCTTTTAGTGGGTCGGGATCTGGATTTGCGTAAATTCCATTGCCGCCAGATCAGCATGGATACACTGGCCCCGAGCAATAGCATCAGTGTCAGTGCAATGGGACGGGTGTAGAAGATGTCAAGAGTGCCTCCAGACAACATAAGGGACTGGCGGAGGGCGTTCTCGAGACCAGAAGCTAACAAAAGCGCAATCACCAGGGGCGGAATAGGCAAATCGATCTTGCGCATGCCGTAGCCAATGAGACCGCCGGCCAGCATGATGACCACATCAAAACTGCTGTTATTGACAGAGAAAGCTCCGGCAAAACAGAGAACCGTTACTGCCGGGTAAAGCAAACCAGGGGGGATTCGGGTGATGTGGCGCATGTGACGAATTGCAAAAAGACCGAAGGCGATCAACAAAATATTAGTCAGAATCAGTACTGCAAAGAAACTGTAAATAAGGACTGGTGAACGCTCGAACAGAAGCGGTCCTGGCATAAGATCATGCGCCATAAATGCGCCTAGCAGCACGGCAGTAATGGTATCTCCCGGGATGCCAAACACCATCATGGGAATAAGCGCCGCTGGGACCACTGCGTTATTTCCTGCTTCAGCAGCACTTATGCCCGCCAGCGACCCCTTGCCAAACCGCTGTGGACGCTTCGAGCGGCGCTTAGCGAGTCCATAGGAGATCCAGCAGGCAATTTCCGCGCCCAGACCGGGCAACGCCCCAAGCCCCGTCCCAACGACTGACGACCTCAGAGAGACAGGAATCAGCGCCCGAGCTTGACGCCAAGACAAGCCCTTACCTCCGTGCCCAGCAACTGTTTCTTGAGTCCGACGTCCTTTTTCGGCCTGTATCAAAATTTCACTCAATGCAAACATGCCGATTAACAGCGGCACCAATGAGATGCCACCCATTAGTTCAGTCACACCGAAGGTAAAGCGCTGATAACCAGACATTGGGTCCAGGCCAATAACCGCGAGCAGAAGGCCTGCGACTGCACTGAAAAGACCTTTAACGAAATCATCACCTGATACCCCGGCAATCATGGTCAAGGCAAAGAGGTACAGAAGAACGAACTCTGGAGGGCCAAAACGGATGGCAATGCTTGCTAAAGGAGCCGCAACCATGATTAACACGATGGTAGACAGAAGGTCGGCTAACACAGACGCAAAGAGACTCGTCTCAAGGGCCAGTCTAATGCGCCCTCGACGCGCCAACGCATGACCGTCAATGGCGGTTGCTGCTGATGCTGCAGTTCCAGGAGTATTGATAGTTATCGCAGGAATTGATCCACCGTAAATGGCACCTTTGTAAACGCCCAGAAGGAAGGGAATCCCGATGGTGACATCAATGAAAAAGGTAAATGGTGCCAGAACGGCCACTGCCATTGTTGCTGTTAGTCCGGGGAGCGCGCCCACGAAAATACCCGCCAGCAATCCGGTGCCTGCCGCGACTATTGTGATCACGGTAAACATTTGGGTGAAGCCTGCAATCAGGTGCTCGAACATGTCAGAACACCCATCCGGTAGGGAGTAAGACGTTCAAAAGGCCTTCGAAGAGGAAATGGACTAACGTAGGAATCACAACTGCAAGTGCTCCGATACCCCAAAAGTTTGTGTATCCGAAAACCCTGGCAGAACAGACGATGAAAAGAACGGATGCCGGAATCATTCCGATGACGAATAACAGTAGGCCGTATACGAGAATCAATATACCGATGCTGCCAGAGCGCATTAGATTCCCCGCGCCATCGTCATCGTTGGTTTCGTGCTCAACCGTCTTAACCGAAACCGGCTTTATTACTCGCATGGCCAGCAACAGAGCAACGAGACACATCAACAATGCGCCGAGCGTGGGGAAAAATGCCGGAGAACGAATTGACGTGATCGCACGGATCGACTCACCGTCAATCTGAGTTGGAAGCAGTAACAAGACACCGCCGCCAAGTACAAAGGCAAGAATTGCAAGAACCAGATCAACCACACGGCCGTCTAATGCGCCTTCCTGTTTTGGGACAGGCATTTTGGGAAAACCTTGCCAGTATCTGGTTCGGTCAATCAACTGTGTCATATCAGACTCCGTAAAAGAGTTACGGAGTTGTATGCAAAGGGTTGGCCATATTGAATTTATTATACGAAACTTTGTATCTTATTGAAGTATAATGATAATTTTAGATCAATCTATCAATTTTAAGCAGTTTTCAGCGCACTATTCTAGGGCCAAGTTGGTCGACTATGGTGCATGGATGAAAAACCGAATGGACGCGTAAGACTGGTCGAATCGAGGGAATGGTTAGTATCACGGGTAAGCTCGAGCTACGCACAGATTAATTTATCAGGCTCTTACTACTACCGAGCATTCGCCGATACCGTGGAATTTTAAAGTTGCAGTCTGCCCAGCATTTACCTCAGTGACGCCGCTAAACGTTCCTGTGGTCAGGATATCTCCGGCAAGAATGCCGCGACCCTGCTGGGACAATCGTGTCGCCAACGAAGCGATTGTGGCAAATGGGTTTGGCAAAGGATGATCCCCGGCGCCACTGGCTATCTCGAGGCCGTCCAAATGCAAATCGTATTGGCCATGGTCAAGCAGAACGCGTTGCGTGAGCGGAACTCCAGATCCAAGAACAAAGCAACCATGGCTCATTCCGTCCGCCAGCAACCAAAGGGGATCCACATCAGGCCAGTGGGTGAAACGCGAATCGACTATCTCAATAGCAGCGTGAACGGTGCCTAGACTCTCAAAAATGTCAGCGACTTTGTAAGTCGATTTGCGAGGCGGCAATGCTTGGGTAAAAACGACCGCGAGCTCACTCTCAATGGGGTTCTGGGGATTATCCGTCCTAAAAAGACATAATCCTCTACAGCCTTTATCAACCGTGGCCTCCAGAGGGGTATTAACTTTCTCTTAATCCTTAAGTTGTCCCATTCGGTTATGATGCTG